>OBXA01000175.1_pt1 | contig 55616 bp, 46 predicted proteins | sample 1538121 | NCBI WGS metagenome assembly OBXA01 (sample SAMEA2580133, study PRJEB22360) | human gut metagenome | biome: human gut; feature: human-associated habitat; material: faeces | place: Denmark | collected 2008/2010 | reverse complement strand
ATATTTTATACTTGCCATCAAAAGTTGATGCGCGTCAAAATCCACATGATTAAAATTAATAGTTCTATTCAATATTATATCCCTAAAACTAGTCATATGCCTTGTTTCTGAAAACATTAAACAAAATCCTAGGAAAAAACCACCGAACAAAAGGGATTTATATTTACTTTTTCGCAATTTAAACGCTGCAAAGACAACGTATGTTCCCAGCAAAATAAAACGTGCCAAACTCCCCCAAAGGGGAAAATAAATTACAATACATATCATCCAGATAATACTTCTACATATTTGTTTTGTTTTTATTCTTCTGGTGGAATCAATTAGTAATAGCAGTATAGATGCCACTGGTATATATCTTAAAATATTAAATAATTGAATTACTATAGCAGATTCAGAATCAGATGCATGAGCAATATTACCTGTTAAACCTAATATAATAATTGCGCCAATACTCAATATCGTCACCGCTTTTGCAGAAGATAAACTCATTTTGAAATAATTATTTTTTTCTACACTTTGTTTATTTATTTTTTTGTGACTTTTATATCCCACTTCAAAAAAAAGGATAGAAAGAAAAAGAATAATATTGGCATAAAGATATTCAGACTCTGAATAATTTAAATTCATGCCTGAGTAATTCCAGAATACTGTCTTTGAAGTATATTGTTGCATTGGTGCCATAAAATGAAATATAAATGCAAAAGTATATCCTATCTTCCTGATACTAACTGGATATGGATCCCAAATTATTAATCCAAATAATATACTTCCATTAATTATAAAGCTGACAATTACCAGTCTATCAGAATTGCTATAATCCAATCCAATTAAAAAGAATAAAACTACCATAAAAATCCCAATATACACAAAAGTATCTACTACTGTACTTTTTTTCACCATTAATTTCTTATTCATTTAATACACTCTCTATATAATTATTTTCACAACAATATTTCAACTTTTACTTAGTCAACTGGGCACTTTAATAATTCTTTTTGTCGTTTTAAATATTTACGTTTCGCTGCATTCATATCTCTGCAATATTTTTTCATATGCCTCTGACATTTTTTCAATAGTATAGACTTCAGCCGTCTCAAAACATCTCTTTCTCATTTCTTCATAAAAATCTTTTTCAGATAATATAAATGTTAGCTTTTCAGATAATTTTTTTACATCATTAACTGGAATAATATAACCATTTTTTCCATTTTCAATCATTTCAAGACCCGCCATACACTTATCTGTTGTAATCACTGGCAAACCATACGCAAGTGCCTCATTTATAACAAGCCCCCATATATCCTCTCTTGTTGGCAAAACAAAAACATCTGCCACATGATAGTATTCTTTTAAAGTATCTTTATTTTTAAAATCAATAAAATGCACATTATTTAAGTTCATTTTTTTCTTTAAAAGTATATATTCCTCTGTCGCTTTTCCACCAATAATATATATCCCATTTTTTTTTGATAAATTTAATGATGCCTCCATTAGAGTGTTCCATCCTTTTCTTGGGATAAACTGACCTACGCCTAATATTATTTTTTCTTCTGCTATTTTTAATTTCTTTTTTAGGATTTGCTTTTCTGAATTATTAAGTGTCTTCATTATAAGATCACTATTTTTTAATGATGTGAATGGATATCTATATATTTTTTTCTCATTTGCGCCATAATAAATCAAATATTTATCGGTCATCTTACTTGGTGAAAAATATCCCTTTGCTCCTCGTATAAAATATTGTTTTATATATCTTTTTATTTTCTTTTCATCTTTTATAAATCCACCATCAGAACTTATATAATATGATATTTTATGAGTTTTCATATATTGAATAGCCAACATCCCCGTTAATGTATAATATGCCCCAACAACAATTTCATCATACTTTCCTTTTTTTATTATCGAACAAATTTCAGGACAAAAGGCAGCCTCATTTCCATATTCTTTTCCATCCATAAACACGGCATTGAAATTAAGAAAACTTGAAGAAAGCCAAGAATCTTCTCTGTCGGAAGCTGTGCGTCTTTCAAAAACAACTGTTAAATTCATATTTCTTCCAAGTTCATTAAAAAAATCAATTTTATAAGGAACTGGCAAATTTGTCATATATAATATTTTTTTCATTTCACTATTTTCCTATATAATTCAATATAACAATCAACCATTTGTTTGTAATCATACTGTTTATTCTCTATTTTTATTTTTTTCGATATACAATCAACAATTTTACTTTTTACACTCTCTATATCACCTGCTTTACATATAACTCCTGTTTTTTCAGTAACTGCCTCTGGACTTCCGCCCGTATTATAAGTAATTACTGGTGTTCCACATGCAATTGCTTCTAAATTTGTAGTCGGAAAATTATCTTCATACGTTGGATTAAAAAAGACATTTGCTCTTGTATATATTCCAACCAATTCCTGTATATTTTGCGTCCGTTTAATTCCAATAATTGTATCTGGTAATTCTTCAATTTGTTTTTCAGTTAATCCAACCAGAACTATCCTATATTTAGTTTTATCCAACATCTCCTCAAGTTTAATAAAATCTTTTAGTCCTTTTCGATTGGTCCATTCACTGGCCACTCCAAGGATTACATATTTTCCCTGCAAATTATATTTTTCTTCAAAGTCTGTTGTCTCAGGATGAAAAATACTCAGATCAATGCCGTTATAAATAACTTCAACAGAATATTCTTTCAAGAAAGACTGTCTTACTATATTTTTTAACCATTTACATGGGGTAACTAGTGTTATATTTAAATTTGTAAATAAACTTCTTTTTTTCTCCCAATTCCAGTGGGAATTATCCTTTATCAATGATGAAGGATACGATTTCTTCTGTTCACAATCATGGCATCCTATTTTCCATTTTTTGCATCCAACCATATCAAAGTATGCACAGTGACCAGTAAATGCCCAACAATCATGGAGTGTCCATACTACTTTTATATTGTTCTCTCTGATATAATTAAACAACAGTTCAATATTTAAATAGTATCCATGAATATTATGTAAATGAAGAATATCTGGTTCTATTTGCTGCAGTTTATCTATCAACTTTCTTGTCGCTTTCTTAGAAGCAAACCCTGTTTTGTCTGTAATTCTCGTATAAACACCATGCAATTTCACACCAAACTCATCCTGAATTACTATCTCATGCTCATTTTGTGCGGCACGTCCTCTTCCCCAAACCACATAAGAATCATATTGCTCCTCCAAAAGCCGATTATGAATATTCATCATAATGCTTCCTGTAGCTTTATAGGGAAAAGTATTTATCTGTACAACTTTTATCTTATCATACTTCACAACTTCACTATCTCCTCTACATATCTTTTCACACTGCCCTCTTGAATCAGGCTCTTCTTCAAATTCTCTCGGCTTCTGCTTTCCCTTTCCTTCAGCTCGCTAGTTCCAGCATTTTCAATAAAGCAACAGATATTTTTCTCAACTTTGTCATACTCTCCCAACTCATAGCAAAGACCACCTATTCATTTTTCCCTTTAACATATTCTTTTCTTTATATAATTAGAAATCTTGTTAACACTCCATGCTCCGACTATGCTTACTCCCAAGAAAATACACATTCCTAAAGTGCCTTTTTGCAGTAATCCTAGTAATCTAAAATGAACCAAATATAATTCATAAGAAATTCCGCCCACAAGGGTAGTAAAGCCATTATCGAAAAGTCTTCTAACCCAATAAACTCCTGCAATAAATGCCATTGCAAATGATATTTTCATTACAAGTTGAATACCTTGCCATAAGATTTCACCTTCATTCATGCGAATGGCTGGAATCTGTTTAGTTGCCAACAATAATGTTCCGCCAATCATCAATGTCAGTAATATCATTGGATTCATCAACCACTTTTTGACTTTCGCATAGTTATCAGATATCCAGACGCCCACCAGAAACGATATAGCTTGCTCTGCTCTCAGTCCATTTGCCGTGCACGAACAACCTAAAAATATCACAGTGCTTACGACACACAACACCAAATATCTCTTTGTGTACAACTTTGGAATCGCAATAATTAAATAAAACACTAGGTACTGAAAGAACATAAAATCCAAATACCAGTAATATGGAATTTCAATTCTTGTTCTGGTTAAGAACTGCATAGTTATCACAGCAATAGAGACAATTGCATATGGTATTAGAACTCGAATTATTTTAGATTTCCAGTACCCCCCCTAGCCTTCTTTTTCTTATAGGATTCATTCAAACCATATCCCGAAAGAATCAAAAAAATCGCTACGCCAATTCCACCAAGAGGTGTGAGATATCTGATTCCGAATCCGCCAGAGACATGCTGAAGAATGATAATAATAGCAGCAACAGCTCTACAAATATTTGTATGTTGAACAGACATAAATTTAAAATCTACCGTTTGCTTATTCTCAAAAAGAAAGCCAACTAGCCATAGTGCGCACAAAATCACTAAGAATATTCCTAAGTTCTTCATTTTTCCCCTCTTTCACAACTTCAGAATTTCTTCTGCGTACTTTCTCACCGACACATTTCTGGTCAGATTCTTCTCCAGATTCTTACGGCCTCTGGTTCCCATTGCTTTAACTTTTCCAGATCCAGCATTCTCAATGAACCAGCGGATGTTCTCTTCGACCTTGTCATATTCACCCGGCTCACAGCAAAGACCGCCATGTGTATCTTCAATCAGGCAGCGAACCTCAGAGCCTGACTCCAGGACCCCTAAAATTGGCTTCGAAGCGGCCATTATTCCGTATGCCTTCGATGGGCAGCTCACACCTTTAATGCCTTTCGCATTCACACACCAGTGAACGTCACCAGCATTCAAGCTATAAATCAGGTCAGCCTTATCTTGGTATGGAATGAAAGTCACATTGTCCATGTGATGCTGCTTTACATAGAGCACCAGCTTGTCCAGCACAGAACCAGCACCAACAAAGGCAAATACAACCTCTCGGTCATCAGCAGTCTTAGTACCCGATTTAATTTTCTCCACAACCTTAATCAAATTCTCAAGATCGTAGTACAGACCGATATTACCGGAATACATGATGACGAACTTGCCATCCAAACCGTATTTTTTCTTGAAGGCAAGAACCTTTTCATTATTCTCATCCAACGGATAAATTTCATTTTCATCGATCCAGTTGTTGATCATAACTGTTTTAGGAACTTTCTTACCTTTGAAACGTTTCTCCACTGTTTCCACCAAATCACGACCGACTGTGATCACAAGATCGCTGCGCTTGCAGCTGAACTTATCAAACCACATCATGGCATCAGTGATAAACCTACTCTTGGTATAGCCAACAGCCAGCACCTGCTCCGGGTTGAAGTCCTGAATGTTATAGATGTACTTAGCGTGTTTTACCCATTTACCCCAAACACCCAACAGACCGCCGAGGATTGGAGGCTGGGAAATGGAAAACACATAGTCCATCTTGCCAACCTTGAATGTCGCACCTATTGCTCCAAAGAAATAGGAAACAATGTTCTTCACACGGCTCTTCTTGTTGGTCTTGCTGAACTCTGGCACACGGATTCTCAGCATCTTCACGCCGTTGATTTCTTCTTTGTAATACTTCTGCGTCTTGTATTTATCTTCAATAGTTCCTAAGTAACTCGGCACCACGCAGATGACCATGATGTTGAACTTATCCAGCATACCTTCCGCCAATTCACGGAGAATCTGCCCCGTTGACGCAGTATCTGGAATATAGTAATGAGCATAAATCAGGAGATTTTTCTTATTTTGCATTCCGCTATATCCCTCTCTCAAATTTTTATATCTAACCGCTGATGCAGTACACCGACGAGCTTTATCTATATCAAGCAGTGTGTTCATCACACTGTAGTTAATTTTTTCACAGTGACCATCTATTTTCCCAACTTGTCGGTACACTAGCACTGAATTTTTTATGTAGATCTGTCATAGGCTAAAACAGATATTTACTACAACAAAGTCCGCACACTATATGCTCTTTTACATACAATGTGCGGACATGTTATTTTTTATAATTAAACATTTTCAAAACTTCCGAAGTTTCTCACACCGACCCTTCCCTCTTCAACACCGTCATCACCGTCTTAAACAGTATCTTAATATCCAGGCCAAAATTCCAGTTACTGATATATTCTGTATCCAGTCTTACAACTTCTTCGAAGTCTGTAATGTCACTTCGTCCGCTTACCTGCCACATACCAGTGATTCCCGGTTTAATAGCGATTCGAGCCCTGTGATGTAATTCATATTGACGCAGTTCGTCCTGAAGGATCGGACGAGTTCCTACAAGGCTCATGCTCCCATTTAGCACATTCCAGAACTGTGGGAATTCATCAAGAGATGTTTTCCTAATAAATTCGCCGATTCCGGTTTTTCTGGTTCCGTCCGGCAAAATCTTATTTCCGATTACTCGGGGATCGAAATCGAGTTTGAACATACGTCCATCACTCATTTTGTTCTGAGCCATCAATTCTGCTTTCCGTTCTTCTGCATCCATATACATACTCCGGAATTTGTACATCTTAAATGGCTTTCCGTTTTTTCCAATCCTTGTCTGTGAGAAGAAAATCGGACCCGGAGAACTGATGTAGATAGCCGGTGCTATGAAAATAAAAATGATTCCTGTCAGGAAGCAGCCCACCAGTCCTCCCAGGATATCCAGTACTCTTTTTGCCAATGCCTGTCTGTCTGTGGCATAGTTCATGGTGGTTGTCAGAACTGTATATCCGCCAATTGCCTCCACAAATTGTTTCTGTCCGGGAGTACTTCTGACTTTTGCCAGGTTTACATGGACCGGCATTCCCATTTCCAGCAACTCTTCTATCAGTTCCTGAGGGTATGGATATGTTTCATCTACATTTACAAAGACCTCATCTACCCACTGCTGACAGATAAAGGATGGTGCATTATTTAAGTCTGCTACTACCTGGACTCCTGCAATTTCTTTCCCTGTCATATCTTTATCAATGAGTATCAGACCATTGATGTTGTAACGGTTATAATTGTGTTCTTTTACATTTTGGATTACTTTTGATGCAAGGTCATAATTGGTTACAATGTAGAGAGAATGCTCTCCACCTTCTGCCATTTTATGCAGCAGACGTTTTTTCCATATTATTCTTGTACAATAGGATAAAAGCACATAGAAAATTCCCATAAGATAAAGGATTATTCTTGAAAAGGTATGTCCGCCACTGACAGTAAACAGGTACAGACCACTTGCCAGTTCGATCAGGATCATCTGCTGGATAACAGAGCGCAGCTCCTGATAACGTCCTCTTCTCAGAACTCCTTTATAAGATTCAAACAAAATGATCAGGAACAGATCCACCAATATGACAAATATCATCACATTGCGATAAATTCCCAGTGTAAACAGGTTCCTGACAGAACCGTTTCGAATCAGATACGCCAGTATTAAAGCCATAAATAAACACGCAAGATCAATTAATATGAAATCTTTGTGTTTATACCATCCTCTTGATTTTTTCCTGTACATACGTTTTCCTAACCTCTCCTTCTTTTTTATTCAAAAAGGCATATTTACAGAATCGTTTTCCTGTAAATATGCCATCATTTTTTATTATTCTTTTCTTATAATTTCCAATCCCACCTTCATTTCTACTGTTCTTCCGAACATTTCTATTTCCAGATATGCGGTTCTCTTATGTCGGTCTATCCTGCGGATATTTCCTTCCATTCCCATCAGAGGACCTGCCAGGATCTGCACTCTGTCATTCTCGATAATGCCGGAAGACATCTCTACAAGCTGTTTGTCCGTGCCTATTTTCATAAGCAAATCTATTTCTTCCTGAACCAGTGGGACGATCTCATCGCCGGTTCCAATCAGTTTCGTCAGTCCGATTACTTTCCTGAGTCCATTTACCAGTTTTTCCGGATTTTGGGTAATTAAAAAGACATACCCGGGAAAGAGGATTCTTTCCTGGATATGCCATTCGCCCTGAAATCGTTTCTTCTGTTGGTAATATGGGATAAAGCAGCGTTCTAAGACATTGCTGTTTATTAACCGCTGACACTGACAGCGGATGTTTTCTTCGGTGCCTGTGCGCACCTGCATCACATACCACATTGGATATCTTACCTCCGTATTCTGGGTATGCTTCGCCATTCTGCCTGTGTTACAAGGCAGACTCATACTTCAAGATATGTATTATCCATATCTTCAAACGCGGCAAAGCGACGATTTAAAGACAAAAAGATTTACGTTGTGTTTTATTATAACTACATCAATAAAAAAATGCAACATATTTCTACAAAAAAACAGCCGCCATCTCTGGCGACTGCGTTCTGATTCCGAATTATTGATTATTTCGCGTCTGCGATTACCATGAAGAAATCTCCATCGTTTAAGTTAACAGTAAGAGTTTTGCCCTCTTTGTCAATATTAACCGGATCAATGACTACAAACTTCTTTGTGCCGTCTTTGCTGTAGACCCAAAGCTGAATACCTTCCATAGTGTCTGTAAGACTCGGAACATTAAGCTTTACTTCATATGTTCCGTCATCATTAGGCTTTGCTTCTTCTGGCTTCAGTACGTTGAATTCATTGACAAATGTAACAATCATTTTTCCTTCGAGTTTAGCAATGGCATCTTCAAGGTCTGCTTTGTCTGCTTCATCTACGGAAAGGGATTTCAATACTTTTATGAAATCTTCCATCTTCATTGTTCCATCATTGATTTGTTTAAAAGCATCTGCCAGATCTTTATATTTTGCCTGCAGATCAGCAAAGCCCTGTGTTTTCTCAAGTTCCTTAACAACTTCATAAATTGAAGAATGTTCAGAATCCACAGTAGTTTCGCTTGTCCTACTTGGCGCTACCGCGGCCAGATCACTCGTGTTGCTTGGCGCTGCACCAACACCTACAGTAGCACATCCTACTCCAAGGGCAGCTGCTAAAGCAAGTGTCATAAATTTCTTCGCGATTTTCATAATGCACCTCTCCTTTTGGATTAATTTTTATATAGATAACCGTACAGAATGTCTGCACGGACTATCTCTGGATAAAATAATAACAGTGATAATTATTTATCACAGTACAGTGTATTCTGCATTCATTATACTATGATTAATACAATCAGATTTTCTCATAAAACATGGAAATAATCAAGTCCGACAATGCATCTTCATCAATATGGTACTCATCAAAGTTCTCCCCATGTGTTCCCTCACCCGGTACTGTCTCTGTATCAGTGATTCCATTCTGTGATGCAGCCAGCAATTTGGCAAATATGTCATTCCCCATATTTGTAACTGTATAACTTTTAACACTGTCATAGAGACCTGTCACAAATCCGGCGTCCTCTCCTGCTTTTTCCTGTGCCTTCTGCACCAGTGCCTGAAGAAAGGTTTTCTGTCTCTCCTGACGGACCAGAGCACTCTGGGTTTTGTCAATGTCACGATATCTTACAAACTGTTCTGCAGTTTCCCCTGTGATATCCACAACAGCACCTTTTTTATATTCCGGATTCACATCTGCGAGACTGTCATCAGGGATTGTGAGCTGTATTCCACCTACGAAATCTGTGATCACTGAAATGCCATCCATATTCATGGAGCAATACCCCTGGATCGGAAGTCCGTCCAGCATATTGGAAACTGCTGTTTTCATCAGTTCACAGCTTTTCTCTTTCCCGTCCCCAAAGGCATACTGTATATTCAGATGATCTGTTGTCTCTCCAAGGCTCTGACCATATGGATTAAATACTTCTATCCTGGTCATGGAATCTCGTGGAACAAACAGAACCTTTATCTTCTCTGTTGCACGATCCATGGACACCAGGAAAATTGCATCTGCCTGCCCGGCATCTGCCTGTGACTGATAAGTATCTACAGCTTCCCTTGTATCAATTCCCAGGAATAAATAATTGCTGAGATGATCGTTATATTTGTATGTCTCACCTTTATATTCCACGGTAGCACTGTTTTGGTTCAAATCCGTCTGATTCCGGCTGTCACTGTTCTGACCGTCGGCTTTTGACGATGCAGCATTTTTCTGACTTAACAGATAATAACCGCCGCCAAGAATGGAAAGAACTATGATCAGGATAATAATCAAAAGCATACAGATCTTACGCTGTCTGATGGCTTTTCTTGTGTTTTTTTTCATTTCATTCCTTCAATCTCTGTATTTCAGTTATCTCATCAGTTTTTGCTGATGTAATTAAGCTCCTGCAATTTCTGTAATATTGCCTCTGCCATTGCCTGCTGGGCCTCATAGGTAGAAGACGGCTGTGCAGTCACATCTGCAAGACTGATATAGTGTTCTCCCCATTTCTGGCTGAGCACCTGATCCAGTGCTTCAGAGGTTACACTTCCGTCCATAGGGCGTGTTCCTACTACAATAAACTGATCTTTATTCTGAAATGTATTTAAAATCTGTTCCTGCTGGTCTGCCAGTTCTGCAGGATCATGATTCCAGCCGCCATAATATCCCATGAAGATAACAGGAATACAATCCATATCATTTCTTGTAGTCTGTTCTTCTGTCAGATCACGTATTCCGGTCTCTGTTACATTCAGCTGGGCACCGTTTGCAGCCTGCTGATGTTTAGTAATATAGCTCTGAATAGTTTCATCACTTACACCAGCCATCTTCATCATGGAGAGAGTGCCGCCTCCCTGAAGCGTTTTATTGATCACTGTCATATTATAGCCATTATCGGTCAGAAGCTTCTGAAGTACTGTCATATAGGAATATGTATTGGATTCTTCCCCATTGATCAAATCATCTCCCCAGCACACAATACCTGAAGCAGCTGTCGTCTTATCTTTTGTATCTTCTGTCTTATCTGCATCTTCTGTGTCAGCTGTATCCGTTTTTTCTGTGTCTTTTGTGTCTTCTGTGTTCTTTGATTTAATGTCTTCTGTATCTTCTGCTTCTTCGGAAGATATCTCCTCCAGCTCTTTTGCACGTTCTTTTACTGCTTCGTAATCTTCAATCCCACTCTGCTGGTCGTCTGCAATTTCTGACAGGTGTCTGGATTCCTTCTGTTCCGATTTATAACTGGTCACAAGAATAAAGCCCAGGAGAACTGCCAGAAGAATGCAGATAAAGCCCAGTAAGATATTCGTCTTTTTTATTTTTTTCTTCCTTATTTTGCTCACTTTTCCAAATTCTCCTTTATCATTGATCATGGTTTCTGTCTTACTGCCAGATAACTGCCCGTATTATTTAATCTGGGCTTCTTCGTCACTTCTGTGATAATACTCTCCATAATGCTTATAATAAGAAGAATAATATTTGTCATCACTGGTATCTATCTTGTTCATAACAGCTCCAAGAATACGGCATCCGCTTCTTTCCAGCTGTTTAAATGCTTTCTGTGCGTCCCGGTACCTGACATTTCCCGGTTCGATCAGAAAGACTGCACCATCGCAGCATCTTCCTATCACTGCCGCATCAATTACTGTTCCAATAGGCGGTGTATCGATCAGGATATAATTATAATATTCTCTGATTTCCTTTAAGAATACCTTAAAGATATTCTCACTGAGAAGTCCTGACGGATTCGGTGCACTTGGACCTCCGAATATGATATCCATATTCGGAAAGTTTGTAGAATAAATAATCTCCTGTAGTCCCACCTGACCGCTCAGAAGCTGTGAGAGACCTTTCACTTCCTCTTCCACACCCAGTCGTCCGGCATATGCAGTCTTCCTGATATCCGCATCCAGAAGGAGAACCTTCTTGCCAATGCTCCCAAGCTCCTGGGCAAGACTGAGTACTATATCACTCTTACCTTCGTTTGGATAACAGCTTGTAACCAGAATTGTCTTTATGCTCTGACCCGACAGCTGAATATTGGTACGCAGAGTTTTGATCGCCTCACTGTAAAAATAATCCGGATTTCTTTTATCTGTTAAATTGAGTTTCTTCATTGCTCAGATTCCTCCATCAGTTTAATGGTGCTTCTTATTCTTGTTCTTTGATTTCCTGTTCTTCGAATTTATAAAATCTTTTCTGTCAGGAACCTTGGCAAGAACAGAAACTCCCAGGTATTTCTCAATATCTTCCTCTGTCTTAATAGTATCATCCATTACAGCGTATACAACCACGATTGCCGCACATGCAAGGAAACCGAGTAAGAAGCCGAGTGCTGCATTCTTCTTTACGCTTGGAGAAGTTCTTACAGTAGCAATCTTACCAACTTCAATAATCTTTGGCGGAATAACTTCCATTTTATCGCCAATATAGGATGAAGAAACATTCGCAATCTCATCTACGATCTTCTTTGCCATTTTAGAATCTGTATTATTGACAGTAATCTCAAGGATACGGGTATCTGTAGGATTATTGATACTTACGCTTCCTTTCAGCTGTTCTGCAGTCATATCCAGATTCAAATCTGAAATCACCTGTTCCATCACAGGGGTACTTGTGATCAGAACTGTATAATCACTGGTCAGGCTGGCACCTAACTGCAGATCCGCCAGTGATGTCAGTGTGGTTTCTTTCGAAAGTACAAGGATACTGGATGTGGAGCTGTAGATCGGTGTCATTAAAAACTGCGTATATGCTGCTGCAATACAGCCTCCGACAAGAGCAACCATCAGTACCAGAAGGATTTTTTTCTTGAGCGCATAAAATATTTCCAGTAAGTCGATTTCGACTTCATCATCATTTGCATCGGGTCTCTGTGCTTTGCTGCTCTCAAAGTTACTGTTCAAATTGTCTAACATCTGATAATTTCCTTTTCCCTTTTTTCTTTATAGTTTTGTACATTACTGTTCACAGGTAATATTCTGTCTTATGTATTTCTGAAAGTAAACAGCAAAATTGACATAAACCGATTTTATTGTATATCAGCCAATAAAAAAAGTCAATCTGTAGCCTCATGTTTTTGTTTCTGTTTCAGAATTTCTGCAGGATTATGAATAAACAGTTCATCTGCATAGTCCTGCCCGAATTTCGCTGAAACCATACGATATGCCTCTCCAATCCTGCTGCTCCTCTTTGTACTGTTGTGACAGTCTGATCCGACGAAATGAAGGAGTCCGTCTTTCATGATTTTATTACAGTACCGTTTAGTAAAAAATCCATCTTTTCCTGTGATGCTGTCTGCATTGATCTGCATATAGACGCCCATATCTGCCAGTTCTTCCACAAAATCCAGACTGTTACGTGTGGCTTCGTAACGTTCTATATGTGCCATGATAGGCTTATATCCTCCGGAGAGCAATGCACCGAGACGTTCCCGTATATAGCTTTCTTCCGAGTTATGGGAAAATTCTGTAAGAACATACCGCGAACCGGCCATTGTCATTACTTTCTGTTCTCTGAGCATGGGAAGCATCTCCATATTGGCGTGAAACTCACATCCCAGATACACATGGAGATCCGGGCTGATCTCTGATGCCGCTTTCTCCACCAGTCTGAACTGCTCTCTGACTTTCTCCGCAGGTGTTTCAAACATCCGAAAGCGGAAATGGGGAGTTGCAATAACCGTCCGCACACCCTGTTCATATTCCATCCGGAGTAATTTTACGGTTTCTCCTATATCTGTGGCTCCATCGTCTACACCGGGTACAATATGACAGTGTATATCATAAATTCCTTTTATGGACATCCTATCATTCCTTCCTGACTGTCTGCAGCATTTCTGATGCTCCTGTAACTGCTGACCACATTCGTAATCTAAAAAAATAATCAACCGGCTCTGTATGATCATCCTCATACAAAGCCGGTTGCTGAATATTTATGAGTATTCTCTTAATTATTCTTCTGTAGCTTCCTCAGCCGGTGCCTCAAGAGCTTTCATGCTCAGGCTGATCTTCTTATCTTCGCCGTTGAAGTCAACAACCTTAGCTTCGATCTCCTGTCCAATTGACAGTACGTCTGCTGGTTTGGCAACGTGCTCTCTGGAAATCTGGGATACATGAAGAAGTGCATCTACACCAGGTGCAAGCTCTACGAATGCACCGAAGTCTGTCATACGTGCAACTTTACCTTTAACTACGTTTCCTACAGCGAAGTCCTCAGCTGCTGTGAGCCATGGATTTGCTTCCGGGAATTTAAGGGAAAGTGCGATCTTCTCTCCGTTGATCTCTTTGATAAGAACTTTAACTTTATCGCCAACAGTGAATACTTTCTTCGGGTTCTCTACTCTGCCCCAGGACATTTCGGAGATGTGAAGAAGTCCGTCTGCTCCGCCAAGATCGATGAATGCACCGAAATCTGTAACGTTCTTAACTGTTCCTTCAACTGTGTCGCCAACATGGATCTTCTCCATTAATTCTTTCTGTTTCTCTGCTTTCTCAGCAAGAAGAAGCTGCTTACGGTTACCGATGATGCGGCGTCTTCTCGGGTTGAATTCTGTGATAACGAATTCAATCTCCTGATCTGCATATTTGGAAAGGTCTTTCTCATATGTGTCGGAAACGAGGCTTGCAGGAATGAATACTCTTGCTTCGTCTACGTTTACACAAAGTCCACCGTCAAGTACCTGAGTTACAGGAGCTTTTAATACTTCCTGATTCTCAAATGCTTCTTCAAGACGTTTGTTGCCTTTCTCTGCTGCCAGTCTCTTGTAAGTAAGAGTTACCTGACCTTCTCCGTCATTGACTTTGAGAACTTTTGCTTCCATTGTGTCTCCAACGTGGACAGCATCTGTGAGTACAAGGCTTGCATCGTTAGAGTATTCGTTCTTTGTGATAATACCGTCTGCTTTATAACCGATATTCAGAATAATCTCATCTTCTTTTACATCGATGACAGTACCCTGTACAATCTCTCCATTTCTGATAGTCTTTACGGAATCTTCCAGCATTTGTTCAAAACTTAATTCTGACATGTTCTTGAACCTCCTCAATAATTTTGTTTGGGGTGGAAGCCCCTGCTGTAATACCTACATAACTACTGCATTGGAACATTTCAGAATCCAAGTCTACAGGTGTTTGTATATAGTAAGTATTTCCACATTCCTTTTTACATATTTCAAACAGCTTTTGAGTATTGGAACTGTGCCGGCCGCCTACGACCAGCATAGTGTCTACCTCTCCGGCTATGTTTTTTGCTTCTCTCTGCCGTTCTTCGGTAGCATTACAAATAGTGTTTAAAATATTGAGAATATTTAAAACATTATTATCATACCTCTTTTTGCAAAGAATTTCAACTAAATCTTTAAATTTGTTGTAATTAAATGTCGTCTGGGACACAATACTTATTTTTTTGCCTTTTGGGGGTACAAATACTTCGGCTTCTTCTTTGTTTCTGATCACCGTGTACGGTCCCTGACACCAGCCGCAGATGCCCTGTACTTCGGGGTGGTCTTTGTCGCCGATGATGATGATGTGGTTTCCTGCAAGGCTTTCTTTTTCCACGATCCTGTGGATTTTCAGAACGAAGGGGCAGGTCACATCTACATAAGAGATGTTTTTTTCTTTCAGCTTATCGTAGATGGCTTTGCCTACACCGTGAGAGCGGATGACTACTGTTCCGTTCTGCAGGGTGTCATCCGGGGAATCCAGGTCTGCTTCTGTGATAACGTGGACGCCACGGGCTTCCAGATCCGCTACTACACCTTCGTTGTGGATGATCGGACCCAGAGTGTAGATTGGTTTCTGTTCTGTGTCTATGAGTTCATAGACTTTGTCTACTGCACGTTTGACGCCGAAGCAGAAGCCTGCTGTTTCTGCTACTTTTACTTTCATTACTAATCCTCTTAATTTATATTCATTGCCATTCTTCTGGAATTTATAGCAATCCTCTGAAATAATGTATCTTAATCCAACTCATCAGAGCATGAAATCCTGTGTCAGATATCTTTGCGTGTGTCATCTTCTGATGAACTACAGGCAGTTATCTGATCATTTCTGCACCTTTTCTTTATATACATTAAGAATTGCATTGACAACATCATCAATTCCCATTTCCGAGGAATCTACAAGCACTGCGTCGTCTGCCTGTTTCAGAGGGGAGATTTCGCGGTTCATGTCTCGCTGGTCGCGCTCGATGATGTCTTTTCGAATCTGGTCCAGGTCGAAGGATTCTCCCTTCTGTTCATATTCCAGTGCTCTTCTTTTTGCTCTGGTGTCTGCGCTTGCTGTGAGGTAGATTTTTACTTCTGCGTTTGGAAGGATGGTTGTGCCGATATCTCTGCCGTCCATGACTACGTCGTTTTTCTCTGCCAGAGTTCTCTGAAGTTTCAGAAGGTGGGCTCTGACTTTCGGGTTTGCGGAACTTTTGGATGCCATGTTTCCTACCTGTTCGGTGCGGATCATAGCATTTACGTTCTCTCCGTTGAGGATGACAATCTGTTCTCCGTTTTTGTATTCGATGGAAATGTCAGCGCCGGAACATACAGCCTCGATCTCTTCCTGATTTTCTCCGTTTACGCCATGGTTCAGAAGATACAAAGCCATTGCCCTGTACATGGCTCCTGTATCTACATAGATAAATGATAATTCTTTCGCTACTTTCTTTGCGATGGTGCTCTTTCCTGCTCCTGCAGGTCCGTCGATGGCTATGTTACATCCCATTTTCGTGATTCCTCCTGTTTCTATTATTTAATAACGTATAGTCGAATCATATCATAGATATAATTTGCTTACTGTATCGCCTGCGCTGCCAGATATGCGGTAGACCAGGCAATCTGTAAGTTATATCCACCTGTCACTGCATCCAGATCCAGTACTTCGCCTGCGAAGTAAAGACCTGAGATTTTCTTTGATTCCATTGTTCCGGGGTTGATCTCTTTTACAGAGACGCCGCCTCTGGTGATGATGGCTTCTTTGAACTCACCCATTCCTGTGATTGTGAAGGGGAAGGCTTTGATAAGGTCAATGAAGTGCTGGCGTTCTTCTCTGGAGATGTCGTGGATTTTCTTCTCTGCGGGGATTCCACCCAGTTCCAGCATTACCGGAGTCAGAGATGACGGGAAAAGTACGCCAATCACGTTCTTGAACTGTTTGTTTGGTCCTGCTTCAAATTCACGCAGGATCCTGGCATCCAGTTGTTCTCTGGTAAGTGCCGGCTTCAGATCCAGATATGCGGACAGTTCGCCGTTTGGTGCTTTCGCCAGTTTTGCACCGATGTGGGCACTGGCGGACAGGATCATGGGACCTGTGACTCCGAAATGGGTGAACATCATCTCTCCGAAATCCTCGTAAAGTACTTTCTTTCCATTCTTTATGGTGAGTCCTGTGTTCTTAAGGGAAAGTCCCTGAAGCTTAGGGATATAGTCTTCTTTTGTCTTTAATGGGACAAGAGAAGGTGCAATGTCTGTGACCTTCAATCCAAGTTCTCTTGCAAAGCGGTATCCATCGCCTGTTGAGCCGGTGCTCTGATAAGAGAATCCGCCAGTTGCCACGATGACTGCATCGCCTTTCATGAAGGTTCCGTCTGTAAGGATGACTCCTGTGATCTTCTCCTGCGGTATGTCAGGTGATTTTTTTCCTTTTCTGCCTTTTCCTGCATCAGATCCTGATTCTGTTAATGCGACTTCTGATTCAAGGGTATTTACGGAATCTGTTACAGATTCCGTTACAGGTTTCTTTACAATTTCCTGTACAGCAGTGTGAAGATGAATCTTTGCTCCTGCTTTCTTCAGTTCACGTTCCAATGCGCGGATGATGTCTGAGGAATGGTCAGACTGTGGGAATACTCTGTTTCCACGCTCTACCTTCAGAGGGACACCTGCTTTCTCAAAGAACTCCATTACATCCTGAGGGGTAAATGAATAGAAACTGCTGTAGAGGAACTTGGGATTGCTCATCATTGCAGGAAAGAGTTCTTCTGTGTCGCAGGCATTTGTTACATTGCATCTGCCTTTTCCTGTGATGAAGACTTTCTTTCCCAGTTTCTCGTTCTTCTCTAATATATGAACTTCATGATGGTTACGGGCTGCAAAAACCCCTGCCATCATTCCGGCGGCTCCGCCGCCGATTATTATAACTTTGCTCATGGAATATTCTCCTGTATTTATTTTACCCTGCAGATTGTCTATTTCATCATGGTTCCACGTCTCCGCTTCGCTACGATCAATATAGATATGTACCACTGGCAGCATATACCCATTGGCACATTATATTCCCGGGTATCATATTCTTTAATAATAACGCAAAGGAGCCTGCTTACGCAAGCTCCTTTTTTTCGTTTGGACATATTTAATTACTGATCAATTATACAGGATATGCTCCGTTCTTTTTGTCAGCTGCTTTCTCGTCAACTTTTGTTTTCTGAGCCTGACGGTATTTGAAGAAGTCCATAGCTACCTGTGGGAACAGTGCGTATGTTAATACGTCTTCATCCTGTTCCTTGTACTGAGCCATTTCGCTCTCAAGTTTCTCAAGCTCGTTGTCAAGAAGGTCTGCCGGACGGCATGTGATCGGTTTCTCATCGCCGATACACTTCTTCTGCACTTCCGGATTAAACGGTTTTACAGTTGCGCCGTATTTTCCTAACAGGATATCTTTTGTTTCTTTTGTAACCATTTTGTATCTCTCGCCCATGAGTACGTTGAATACAGCCTGTGTACCAACGATCTGAGAAGACGGAGTAACAAGTGGCGGTTCACCAAGGTCTTTACGTACACGCGGAACTTCCTCGAGAACATCATAGAATTTGTCTTCTGCGTGCTGTTCTTTCAGCTGGGAAGTCAGGTTGGAGAGCATACCGCCCGGTACCTGGTACAGTAAAGTTTTGATGTTAACACCAAGGTTCTTCGGATTGAGCAGTCCGCTGTCAAGAGCTTCGTCACGAATCGGACGGAAGTAATCAGCGATCTCGGAGAGAAGCTTCTGATCAAATCCTGTGTCGTATGGTGTATCCTTGAATGTCTCAACCATAACCTCTGTTGCAGGCTGGGATGTTCCCAGTGCAAATGGAGACATTGCTGTATCGATGATATCCACACCTGCTTCTACTGCTTTTAAGTAAGTCATGGAAGCTACACCTGAGGTGTAATGTGTATGAAGGTCGATCGGGATCTTAACTGTTTCTTTTAATGCTGTAACAAGCTCTGTAGCTTTGTTTGGAAGGAGAAGACCTGCCATATCTTTGATACAGATGGAATCAGCGCCCATATCTTCGATACGTTTTGCAATGTCTGTCCAGTATTCCAGTGTGTAAGCATCTCCTAATGTGTAGGAAAGAGCTACCTGTGCATGAGCCTTCTCTTTGTTTGCAGCGCTTACTGCTGTCTGCAGGTTACGAAGGTCATTGAGGCAGTCAAAAATACGGATGATGTCGATTCCGTTTGCAGCAGATTTCTGTACGAAGTATTCTACAACGTCATCTGCGTATGGACGGTATCCAAGGATGTTCTGTCCACGGAAGAGCATCTGAAGTTTTGTGTTTTTGAAGCCGTCACGTAATTTACGAAGTCTTTCCCATGGATCTTCGTGAAGGAAACGAAGGGATGCATCGAATGTTGCACCGCCCCAGCACTCTACTGCGTGATAGCCGACTTTATCAAGTTTATCTACGATCGGAAGCATCTGTTCTGTGGTCATACGTGTTGCGATCTGGGACTGATGAGCATCACGGAGAATGGTTTCCACAATTTTAACAGGTTTTTTCTCTAATTCTGCCATTATTAAATCTCCTTTATAGTTCTGTTTAATCGGATATTCGCAATCCGCTTCGCTACTTGCTCATAACCAAATAGCTGCTCCGCAGCTTATCAGAAGGAGTTACACTCCTCCTGATACAAGCAAGATAGCTTGCTTGATTTGGTTATACTCCGAAAATAGCCATGAAGGTTCCGGCTGCTACGGCTGTACCGATAACACCGGCAACGTTCGGGCCCATTGCGTGCATCAGAAGGAAGTTTGTAGGATCTGCCTCTGCACCCACTTTCTGGGATACACGGGCTGCCATAGGTACTGCGGATACACCTGCGGAACCGATCAGCGGGTTGATCTTTCCATGAGTCAGTTTGCAGAGCAGTTTACCAAGCATACATCCGCCGAATGTACCGATTGCGAATGCAACAAGACCTAAAACTACGATCTTCAGAGTATCTGCGTTTAAGAATGCTTCTGCACTTGTGGAAGCACCTACGGATGTACCCAGAAGGATAACTACGATATACATCAGGGCATTGGAAGCTGTTTCTGTCAGCTGTTTTACAACACCGCACTCTCTGAACAGGTTACCAAGCATGAGCATACCAACCAGCGGAGCTGTTGTAGGCAGGATCAGGCAGACAACGATTGTGATAACGATCGGGAACAGGATCTTCTCCAGTTTGGAAACCGGGCGAAGCTGATCCATTTTGATCTTACGTTCTTTCTCTGTTGTGCAGAGTTTCATGATAGGCGGCTGGATGATCGGAACCAGTGACATATAGGAATATGCTGCCACTGCGATTGGTCCCATCAGTGCAGACTGTCCAAGTTTACCTGCAAGGAAAATGGAAGTCGGGCCGTCAGCACCACCAATGATGGAGATAGCTGCTGCTGCTTTTCCGTTGAATCCAAGAAAGATTGCAAGGAAGTAAGCTGCATAGATACCAAGCTGTGCTGCAGCACCCATCAGGAAGCTGATCGGGTTTGCGATCAGCGGACCGAAGTCTGTCATGGCACCTACACCCATGAAGATCAGGGATGGTAAGATACTCCACTCATCAAGGATGTAGAAATAATGAAGAAGTCCACCTACACCATTAGACATATCTTCCGGGTTTGCCATAATGTCCGGATAGATATTTACAAGCAGCATACCGAATGCGATAGGAACAAGCAGAAGCGGCTCGAATCCTTTCTTGATAGCAAGATAAAGGAATACGCAGGCTACTGCGATCATCAGGTAATTGCCCCATGTCAGATTGAAGAATGCTGTCTGGTGAATCAGGTTGGACAATGTTTCTGTTACATAAGACATTTGACTACCTCCCGTCTTAGTTCATTGTTGCTAAAGTATCTCCGTTTTCTACAGAGGCACCTTCTGCAACATCAATGCTTGCGATAGTACCGTCCTGAGGAGCTACTACAGGGATTTCCATTTTCATGGATTCAAGAATAATTACGCTGTCTCCGGCTTTTACTGCCTGTCCAACGCTTGCTGCTACTTTGACAACTTTACCAGGTACGGAAGCAGTTACTTTTACTGCGCCGGCGCCTGCTGCAGGAGCTGCTGCTTTCGGAGCTGCTGCAGGTGCAGCCTTAGGTGCTGCTTTTGGAGCTGCTGCAGGAGCGGATACGCTTCCTGTTTCTTCAACAGTTACTTCATATGCTGTACCATTTACTGTAATTGTATAGCTTTTCATTTTAAAATCCTCCTAAATAAATGACAATTATCTTCTATTTCTTTTTACTTTACGGATGGAACGAACTACGAAGCCGTCTGTTGTAGTTCCTTCTGCTGCTGCGATAGCTGCTGCGATAACAGCTACCAGCTCTCCGTCATCTGCAAGATTCTCTTCTGCCTGTGCAGGTGCTGCTGCGATTGCTACTGCCTCTTTTGCAACTTTGGCTGCTTTTGCTTCTGCTGCTTTCTTTGCTTCCGGATTCGGAATAAATCTAAACAGAGAAATCAGAAGGCTTAATAAAATCAGCATTACGAATACAGTTCCAATACCCATCAGAGTATTAAGACCTGCTCTCTGAAGAGTCTTGCCCATACCATACTGTACATCTACAGACATGGAAGTCGGTGTTCCCTGTGAGTCAAAGACATATACAAAGTTTGCTTCTGCTTTCTCAAATTTAAGAGGAACAGTAACTGTGTACTGATCATCTTTGAAAGTTACAGTAGTTTCACCATTGCTGTCCTTCTTTGCGCCAAGTTCATCCTTGGATGTCTGCCAGGACTGCATGGCACTTGTTGTAAAGTCATCTCCTGAACTCATGTAATTCTCGATTTCTTCATCTTTAAGCTGGACAATGGCATCTGTCAGTCCTTCTGCTGTAGTTACCAGTGTGGACTTAACAGTATCATCAACCTTATCTGCGGCAAATACCACAGAGGTGCTGCCGATTACCAGCGCAGCCATTATGAGAAATGTCATGAATACAGAAGTTATTTTTTTGATCATTTTCATATGCGTCACCCCGCTTAGACCGTTCCATGTTTCTTAGACGGACGATCTTCTCTCTTTGTGAACAGCATCTCAAATGCACCGATTACATATTTTCTTGTGTCAGCCGGGCTGATCACAGTGTCAACATAGCCTCTTGCTGCTGCGGAAGCAACACCATTCTGAAGCTCTCTGTACTGAGCAGCTTTCTCATTCAGTTCAGCAGCATCTGCATCTGCGTACATGATCTTGGCTGCCAGGGAAGCATCCATCATACCGATCTCTGCGTTATCCCATGCATATACAAGGTCTGCACCGATAGATTTGCTGTTCATTGCCACGTAAGCTGTACCGTAAGCTTTGCCGATGATCACGTTTACCTTCGGAACTGTTGCGTCTGCGAATGCAGCTACCAGTTCACCTACGGATTTCGCCATCATCTTCTCGCTGCATAAGGTTGCCATGAAGCCTGTTGCGTTTGTAAGTGTAAGTACCGGAATATCAAAAGCGTCGCAGAATTTCACGAAATCTGCTGCTTTTCTTGCGCCTCTTGCAGAGATGCTTCCGTCAAATGTTTCTACTTTCTTACCTTCTGCGTCATATACTTCGCTTCTGTTTGCAACAGCACCTACTGTAGCGCCGTTTAAACGGATAAAGCCTGTAACCATGTCTTTTGCATAGTCTGCTTTTGTCTCGAAGAATTCACCGTTGTCAGCGATCTGGGAAAGTGCGATTGCTGTGTCACCTGCACAGTTTGCAAGATCTGCGCATACGCGGTTAAGATCATCTGTACACTCTGTGTAATTGTCTGTGTCTTCATTATTAGAAGGAAGAAGTGATACTAAGGAACGGATCTGGCCAAGAATCTCATCCTCTGTACCAACGCCATCAATCACACCTGTCTCTTTGCTCTGGAAATCAGCTGCTGCTGTGTCGCATTTGTCTGTGTTGTTTCCTTCCAGTGCATTTGGTGTGTTGACGAACATTTTTCCTTTTTTGGATTCCATGAATGTGAAATCTGTCAGGGACGGGATAACTGCCATACCACCGCCGCATGTTCCGAAGATTGCTGTGATCTGCGGGATCACACCGGATGCCAGTGTCTGTTTCAGATAGATCTGTCCGAAAGCTTCCAGTGCGTCTGTTGCTTCCTGAAGACGGATACCTGCACAGTCAACAAGTCCGATAACCGGAGCGCCTGTTTTCATGGCAAGATCATAAAGTCTTGTGATCTTCTTTGCATGCATTTCACCAACAGTACCGTTTAATACGGATGCATCCTGGCTGTATACATAAACCAGTTTGTCATCGATCACACCATATCCGGTGATAACACCGTCAGATGGTGCCTTGTTTGCAGTCATGTTGAAGTCTGTGGATCTGGCTGTTACACCCTGTCCGATTTCGACAAAACTGTTTGCGTCAAGCAAAGAAGTAATTCTTGTGCCTGCTAAGCTTTGTGTTGCATTACTCATTCTTGTTTGCCCTCCATCTTTATGAGAATATTTAAAAGTTAACCCAAAAATTTAGCCGATTTTAATTTTACCTTTTCCGGCAGAAAATTTCAACATTTATTTGTCATTTTCGTTAAAAATATAGCAGAAAAATTTGTCAGGTTTCTCCAAATTTTGTTTTTTTGAGCATTTCTTCCTATTTAATAGAGGGTATTACGGTTATTTTGTATTGTCCTGTATTTCACCCTCTCCCGCAAACCAGTGTGTCGACAAGTTGATTTCTCGAACAATCCTGCGTCTGAATTTCTTATTTCTATCCTGCAAGATTGTTTCAAGAATCAACTTGTCGGCACACCAGAGCGTGTTTGAGATAACTATACCACTCACTTGTCTGAGAATCCGACTGCACAAGTATAAAAGTCTCAGCGCAGCTCGGTGAAAAAATACTATAGTCATACAGGTTCAGCAGGATTTTCCCATGCTGTGGATGCAGTTGCGAATGCTTTCATTCAGTACGCGGACAGTGCACGGAAAACCATAGATGTTTTTTATTATATAGCACGAATTATCAATTAGATTTACGGATTATCCCGTTATATAATTAACACATCAAAGAAATTCAGGCCACAGCTAAAGCACTGAACAATTATAGATCCAACAGAAAATTTCAGGAGGAAAGACGTAATGAAAAGCAATTACCAGCATATTTTCACACCACTCACAGTAAAAAATATGACTATCAAAAACCGTATCGTTATGATGCCTATGGGAACCAATTACGGGGAACAGAACGGCGAAATGAGTTTTCTTCACATTAATTATTATAAAGAACGTGCCAAAGGCGGCACAGGTCTGATCATCGTAGAGAATGCAAGCGTAGATTCTCCGCAGGGTTCCAACGGAACTACTCAGCTTCGTATTGACCACGACAACTATCTGCCGCGTCTGTACAAATTCTGTGAAGAGATCCACAAATATGGTACCTGTATTGCGATCCAGATCAACCACGCAGGTGCTTCCGCTGTTTCCGCACGTACAAATATGCAGCCGGTTTCCGCATCTGATATTCCGTCCAAAGAAGGCGGAGAGATTCCGCGTCCGTTATCAGTGGAAGAAATCCATCACATTGTAAAGAAATACGGCGAGGCTGCAAAGAGAGCCCAGGCTGCAGGTTTTGACGCAGTAGAAATCCATGCGGGACATTCCTATCTGATCAGCCAGTTCCTCTCTCCTCTTACAAACAAACGTACAGATGAGTTCGGCGGATCTGTGGAAAACAGAACACGTTTCTGCCGTATGGTCATTGAGGAAGTAAGAAAACAGGTTGGACCTTTCTTCCCGATCATGCTCCGTCTCAGCGCAGATGAGCTGATGGAAGGCGGCAACACTCTCGAGGACACTCTTGAATATCTGGAATATATTCAGGATGAAGTTGATATCTTCGATGTTTCCTGCGGTTTAAACGGTTCTATCCAGTATCAGATCGATGCCAACTACATGAAAGACGGATGGCGTTCCTATATGCCTAAAGCTGTCAGAGAGAAATTCGGCAAACCATGTATCTCCATGGGAAATATCCGTAACCCGAAGGTTGCTGAGCAGATCCTCGCTGACGGCGATGCAGACCTGATCGGTATGGGACGTGGTCTTATCGCAGAACCTGCATGGGTAAACAAAGTAGCTACAGGCAGAGAATGTGACCTTCGCAAATGTATCTCCTGTAACATCGGATGTGCAGGAAACAGAATCGGCTTTAACCGTCCGATCCGCTGTACTGTAAACCCGGCTGTTCTGGAAGGTGATGTTTATAAGAATCAGAAAGTGAACAAAAACTGTAACGTTGTAGTAATCGGAGGCGGTACTGCCGGACTGGAAGCTGCCTGTACAGCCGCAGAAGTAGGCTGTAATACCTTCCTTCTGGAAAAAGGTGAGACTCTTGGCGGTCTTGCTTCTGTGATCTCTAAGATTCCTGCAAAGAAGCGTCTGGCTGATTTCCCGAACTATCTGATCCACAGAGCAGAGCAGCTTGAGAATCTTTATATCTTCACAAACACAGAAGGAACACCGGAAAATATCCGCAAGTTCCATCCGAACCTGATCGTAAGCTCCACAGGTTCCGCACCACTACTTCCTCCGATCAGGGGACTTCACGACCGCATTGACAAAGAAGGCAGCAAGGTTGCTTCTATCCTGGGAATGATCAATCACATCAATGACTATCCGGAAGATATGACAGGCAAGAAGGTTGTTGTTGTGGGCGGCGGTGCTGTTGGTCTTGATGTTGTGGAATTCTTTGCATCAAGAAATGCAGAGATCTCTATCGTGGAGATGATGGATCAGATCGGACGTGACCTGGATCCTGTTACAAAGAATGACATGAAGGACCAGATGAAGAAACATCATGTGGCTCAGCTTACAAAGACAGCTCTTCAGGAAGTAAAAGACAGCTCTTTCCTTGTAAAAGATGTAGAAGGTGAACGTGAGCTTCCATTTGACTACGGATTCGTATGTCTTGGTATGAGAGCTCAGGGACAGCTTTTCGCAGAGCTTTCCGATGCTTTTGTTTCTGATGATGTTGAAATCCTGAACATCGGAGACAGCAAACGTGCAAGAAGAATCATCGACGGAACTCTGGAAGGAAGAAATATCCTTAATACACTGACTCAGATGGGATACCTTCAATAAAAACCTTTACAACAAAATACGAAAGGGGATATTATAATGGCTGAAAGAATTACCGGACATACTGAATTAATCGGTCTGATGGCTTACCCGATCCGTCACTCCAGCTCTCCTGCAATGCAGAATGAGGCTTTTGCAAAACTCGGGTATGACTACGCTTACCTTGCTTTCGAGGTTGGCGCAGATGAAATTGAGGATGCAGTAAAAGCAATCCGCACTCTGAAAATGAGAGGATCCAATGTTTCCATGCCAAACAAAACTCTGGTTGGAAAATACCTGGATGAGCTTTCTCCTGCTGCAGAATTATGCGGTGCAGTTAACACGATCGTAAATGACAATGGTCATCTTACAGGTCATATCACTGACGGTATCGGATTTATGTCTGCCCTGAAAGATAATGATATTGATGTGATCGGAAAGAAAATGACTATCGTCGGTGCAGGCGGTGCTGCCACTGCCATCGAGATCCAGGCTGCTTTAGACGGTGTTGCCGAGATTACAATCTTCAACCGCAAGGATGAATTCTGGGATCGTGCAGTATCCACAGTAGAGAAGATCAACACAAAGACATCCTGCCATGCAGTTCTTTATGATCTGGCAGATCTTGATAAACTGAAAGCTGAGATGGATGACAGTTTTATCTTTGTCAATGCTACAGGTGTGGGAATGAAACCACTGGAAGGCCAGTCCGTTGTTCCGGACAAGTCTTACTTCCGTCCTGAGCTGATCGTTATAGATGTTCCTTACTCTCCTCTGGAAACAAAGATGCGTTCCATGGCCAAGGAAGTTGGATGTAAGACTATGAATGGTCTGGGAATGATGTTATTCCAGGGTTCCGCTGCATTTGAGTTATGGACAGGTGAACCAATGCCTATCGAACATATGAAAGAGATTCTTCACATCTCCTATGATGACTGATACCTGATGGTATCTTCAGTATGGATATCTCATATTGTGATGCAGAACAGATCATTTCACTGATCTTTCCGCACATAATATTTGATATATACCGCTTTTCGGCGTACTGCAGGAGATGTACTGATATATTACTCCGCGCAGAATGTACATATCCTGCAGTTTGCTTCAAAAAGCTGTTGATTATGCGGTTATGTTACGGTTATTCTTATAACAGTTCCATAATAATCCGGAACTACTATAATACAACAGAAAATATGAGGATAAACAGATGAACACAGTTCAGGTAAAAAACACTGTGATCGGCGAGGGCAGACCTAAGATCTGCGTTCCCATCGTAGGAAAAACAAAAACAGACATTCTCGAAGAAGCCAAAAAGATCACTGCTCTTCCTGTTGATGTAGTTGAGTGGCGTGTAGACTGGTTTGATGATGTCTTTGCTACTGAGAAAGTATTAGAAACCGCTAAAGAGCTTCAGGAAGTTTTAAAGGACATTCCTGTTCTCCTTACATTCCGTACTTCCAAAGAAGGCGGTGAGAAAGAAATTTCTGTAAATGATTATGCTGCTTTAAATATTGCAGCTGCTCAGAGCGGTTATGTAGATTTAATTGATGTAGAAGCATTTACAGGTGATGATATTGTAAAAACGATCATTGACGCTGCTCACGAGGCAGGTGTGAAGGTAATTGCTTCCAACCATGATTTCTTTAAGACTCCTGAGAAGGAGGAGATTATCAGACGTCTTCGTATGATGCAGGATTTCGGTGCTGATATTCCGAAAATGGCTGTTATGCCGACCTGCAAACAGGATGTTCTTACACTCCTCTCTGCTACTCTGGAAATGTCTGAGAAATATGCAGACCGCCCGATCATTACCATGTCCATGGCAGGAACAGGCGTTGTAAGCCGCCTGACAGGTGAGACATTCGGCTCCGCTCTCACCTTCGGTGCTGCTTCCAAAGCTTCTGCTCCAGGACAGGTCGGTGTGCATGAATTAAAACAGGTGCTGGATATCATTCACAGCAGTCTGTGATCTGTTGATGAATGATGTGATATCAGATGTTATTCTTGCCCATAGTCGTCTGATATCACTTCTATCTGGCAACAGAAGATTGATTTGAATTCAAATATTTTGACTCCTTAAAAAATAAGAAGAACAGCCCGACACGGCTATTCTTCTTATTTTTTATTTCATTTCTTCTAAATTATTCTCTTGTTCTTTTTTCTTAAGGGGATTCCAGTTGGACAGGAAGATATTCAGTCCAAATCCAGCTGCCAGTGCCCATGCAGATGCCCATGCGGTTCCCTGGGTTGCGAGGACTGCTGCCATTACGCCTGCGATCATCTTGTCTCTGTCGCTCTTGCAGTAATCCATACCGATTCTTGCACATACAAACGCCTGGAACATCAGAGTAATGGAAGATCCTACTCCGAAGATCGGGCGAAAGAAGCTTACTACAGGAATGATTAGCACACTTAAGAATGTGGCCAGTCTGAAAGAAGCCATTCCTCCGAGAAGAGACTTCATTGCTTTCTTTCCTTCTTTATAACGCATGGATACGGATACAGTCATTCCAACCCATAACGGACCGGAAAGGGGAGGAAATGGTGCGATGATGGACAGGATCAGGTTTCTCAGACCGCTGACCAGATTGGAACGGCTGGAATTGAAATCAATATACTCATCATCTCTTGCCTGACGTGCCTCTGATACAAGGGTCTCCGTAGTAACAAAATCACCAAATGCAATAACATAGCACACCAGTGCCAGCGGCAGTGCTTTGATAAACATAGATGCAGGAGGAATCCCTACGCCAAAGATGCTCACCTGATCAATGATATCTTTAAACTGAGGAATCTTGATAAAAGTACCAATCTCCAGTCCTGGAGCATCCAGTTCTCCAACCAGAAGTCCTACTACCATTGCGATAAGATATGGGAAGAGATTTCCATATCTTGCAACAAGATCAAGAAACTTATTTGTTTTTCTCTTCTCCTGATATTTGTCAGAGAAGCTAATCAGGATCAGGAGGCCTACGCCTGCAACAATAGCCAGAGGATATTTGTGCATATTTCCATTCTCTCCCAGCTGCCCTGCCATAACTGTAACAGGTGCTGCAAGAAGGATTCCGCCTTTGACAGAATTGGGAACTGCATGAACAAATTTATCCGCCAGTCTGGTCACACCCATAAAGATAAATACCAGACCTACTAGCATCTGCAGTGCGATCATAGCCTGTATTCGTTCTTTTCCCATGGGGAAACCTTCCAGAAATACAATAGTCAGCGGCAATGTGGGTGTGATCCACCCCGGTACTACCGGATCGCCAAGCAGACTGTGAAGTAGATAAAGGAAGGTTTCAATAATTACACAGCTCCACGCCAGCTCATAAGGAAGCCCCAGATACTGCTCCAGATACGGAACAGCAGCCAGCGCAGTAACGCCCAGGATCAGACCCTGAATGAACTCAACAGATTCTATCTTGTAATGTATAAATGGAAGTCTTATCTGAAATGGTCCAAAGGGGATGTAGGGCAGTTCATTTTCTCTTCTTTGTGTTCTTGTATGTGCCATACAAATTCTCCTTTTCAATGAATTGTTAGATTACTTCTATATTTTATCTTGTATATTCCATCTTTTTTGTTAATTTTTAGACAATCCGGATTTTAATAAAATCCAATCCCACCGGAAAAAATCTGAAACTTGTAACGTCCAAACATATCTTCAGTTGGATTGGATTTTAATAATTTTTTATTTCAAGGCGTAGAAAGGAGGCATAGCGGTAGCTACGACACCCGACAACAACGCGAAAATAAGAAATTTAGATGCGAGATTATTCAGGAAATCAACTTGTTGGCACACTGGCTTACTTATTTCTGTTCTTCTTTACAAAGAGGGCGAGCAGGATACCGACGATGGTCACTGCCATGTTCAGAAGAAGGATCATTCTCGGAGCACTGCTTCCGCCAACTTTGGTAATGTACCCTGCAAGGCTTAAGATTGTGTAGTTCGCGATGCTGGATGCGATCATTACCAGTGATGTTGCTGTTCCCTTATTCTCAGGGAAGAACTCTGCTGTGGTGGAAACTGCCAGCTGGAGAACACCGCCTGCACCTGCATATCCGATCACAAAGCCACCGATCAGGCAAATAAACGGGGCCTGGATAAAGTAACATAGGAGCAGCATGATAGTGGAGATTAACGGATAGAGGATCAGGACGTTAATCTCTTTCAGACCTTTTTTGATAAATGCTGCTGTTGCAAGGATGGCAGTTGCAGTTCCCAGGGCATACAGGGACTGGATCTTTGAAGGGTCTGCCATACCGTAGGAACGGGCAAGTTCCTGATTACAGTTCAGCCATAACATAAAGGTTGAGGAGCTGGTGAATCCGATCAGAATTGCAGCAATCGCTGCAGGGGAAATCTTGTGTCCGGATTTCTTCTTATCAGCTTTAGCCTGTACTGCCTTCTCTCTCGCCGGAAAAGGGAGGATCAGGATCAGGATTCCGTCAATGAGGATTGCAATACCTGCAACAATAAAGATTGTCTTATATGACATATTTGCAGATGCTACGATTCCGATCAGGAATGGAAGCAGGAACTGGCTCAGGCAGATGGAAAATTTTGTAAACAGGTTGGCTACTGACGGGTTGTTTACATAGATTTCCATACAGGTAGGGCTTACGCAGGTATCGAGGAAAGAGTTCGCGATTCCGCCGATCACTGCAAAGGCATATCCCATTGCCATGGATGTGGAATTGGCCATTCCAAAGAAGTATGCTACATAACAGAGCACACCGATAATTCCGCTCAGTTTTCTTCCGTATTTGTCAGACAGAGGACCGGAGAAAGGAAGAGAAATCAGACGCCCCAGTCCAAGTGCTGCAATTACAGATACTACCATACTTACATCCAAGGTTCCATCAGCCAGGGGCTTCGCACCCCAGGCAGCTGCAAACTCCGGTTTGTACTGCCCCAGGATAGAAGCACCGATTCCATGGATGAAATAGGTGAAATATGCTGCAAGGGAGGTGAAAATGAGCATTTTGTTTGTTTTCTGTTTCATTTTGGTCTCCTAGGTTATTATTACTTGTTTTCGTTTTCTTCCTGGAATTTCTGGTATTCAGCTGTTGGCATTTCCAGTCCTGTGTAGAGTTTGTAAGCTGCAGCTCCCTGCCATAACAGCATTCCTTTTCCGCCGATTGCAAGCTTGCAGCCTGCTTCTTTGGCTTCTTTTACCATTCTTGTTTCAGCAGGATTGTAAACAACGTCTGCTACTACAAGGTCAGGGCGGAACATGGATTTATCTTTGATCAGAGTAAGCTCTTCGTGAGGTTTCATTCCTGCAAGTGTTGCGTTTACGAGGATGTCTGCGTTTGCAACCTCTTCTTTCAGTTTTGCCTCATCTTCCAGATCAAATACAGAAACTTTACAATCCGGTGTTTCTTTGCTCAGTTTCTCTGCTGTGGACTCTGCACGTGCAAAGAATGGGTCTTTCGGATTGAAGATAGAAATGGATTCTGCTCCGTCTAATGCACACTGTACCTGGATTGCTGTTGCAGCACCGCCTGCACCGAGAACTACCATTTTTTTGCCTTTCACATCAACGCCATGTTCTTTTAAGTTGCGGACAAATCCGATGCCGTCTGTGATATGTCCTACTAATTTGCCGTCTTCATTAACGATTGTGTTAACTGCACCGATGATTCTTGCTGCAGGTGAAAGCTCATCCATGTGTTTTGCAACTTCGTTCTTGCATGGCATAGTTACGTTTGCGCCTCTCATTTTGAAAAGACGGATTGCATCCAGAGCAGCCGGAACCTGGTCTTCCTTGATGTCAAATGCCATGTAAGCATAGTCAAGGTTATGATGACGGAAGCTGAAGTTATACATTGCCGGTGATCCTGAGTGTCCTACCGGGCTTCCGATAAGTGCCATTAATCCTGTTGTTCCTTTAATTCTCTGTTCCATTTCCTGTTTGCCTCCTGAATTTTTTTGTAAAATCATTTTCAAGCTGCTGTCTGCTGATAATATCATACAGCGTCTCTTAACTGCAACTATAAAACGAATAAATTATAAGATTCGAAATTCGCTGATTTACTGCGTAAATCGCTGCTTTCTCATGTTTGGCGGGTCCCAGGTTCAAAAATCTTATCGTGCAAGCACGAACGACTTTTTGAACTTTTGACCCTGATATCATCATAATGTGGAAGCTACCTCATACGCTTCTTTCGTAGCATCAAGTGCTCTTCTTGCGCGGGTGGCATCGCCGATCACATAGGTATCCGGTACGATAGCTTTGATCTCTTCGCCGAATGGGTTGTAGTTTCTGAATCCCATGGAAAGGATGACAGAATCATAGCCTCTGGATTCATGTCTCTGTCCGTCTGCTGTCTCGTACTCTACGCCGTCCTCATAGAATTTGCATACCTTTGCACCTGTGATCTCTTTGATCTTGTAATCTTCGAAATCTTTCATCAGGTAAACTCTATGCTCGTGGATCACGTCGGCACCTACAGTGTCTCTGAACTCAATGACTGTTACATCATGGTTCTGCTCACCGAGGAATGCTGCTGTCTCGCATCCCACCATTCCGCCGCCTACAACCAGTACTTTCTTTCCTGCTGCTCTCTTTCCGTCAAGGAGATCAGAGCCATGGATAATTGCAGGATTGTCGATACCTTCGATCGGAAGGATCAGTGTTCTGGAACCGGAAGCAACAATTACGCTGTCTGGTTTCTCTTCCCTGATAAGATCCAGAGTTACTTCCTGATTCATTTTAATTGTTACGCCTGCTTTCTGGCAGCGTACGATATAGCTGCGGATCATGTTTGTGATGTCGCCTTTTCCCGGAGGATAAGCAGCAAGACGCATGTTTCCGCCAAGTTTATCACTTGCTTCATAAAGTGTTACCTGATGACCTTTTTCCTGTGCGATAAATGCAGCGCAAAGACCTGCAACACCGCCGCCGATTACCATTACTTTCTTAGCTTTTTCTGCAGGAACAATGCCCTCAGCTTCATGTCCAAGGAATGGGTTTACAAGACAGCATACAGGGTTTCCTGCATACATGTTTGCCACGCAGCCCTGAAGACATGCGATACATGGGATCATATCCTCCAGTCTTTCTTCCTGCGCTTTTAATGGCATATAAGGATCTGCAAGGCTCTGACGTCCGAATGCAACCAGGTCACAGCGTCCTTCTTTTACCATTAATTCCGCAAACTGCGGTTCTGTATAACGTCCTACTGTGATCACCGGAATAGATACGGCACGTTTGATCTCTTCTACCTGAGAAGCGGAGAAACCGCCGTGTGTCACTGTCGGTGCCCACATAAATTCATCGCGGATGTGAACAGCTCTGGATACATGGATGGCATCCAGTCCGCATCCTTCCAGATATGCGGCGATCGCAGCACTGTCATGCACATCAAGACCGCCCGGTACTTCATCACAGCTGTTGATTCTTGCAAGAACTGCGATCTTTCCTTCGGTCATCTTCTTTACTTCTTCGATGATCAGACGGGAGAAACGCATTCTGTTCTCAAAAGAACCGCCGAATTCATCCAGTCTCTTGTTCGTTCTCGGAGAAAGGAAGGTACTTACCAGATAGCCATGTGCCATATGGATCTCAACTGCATCTACGCCTGCTTCCATGGCTCTCTTTGCTGCGAGGCCATAGCCTTTTACCAGTTCATAAACTTCTTCAGTTGTAACTTCCTTTGGTGTATCTCTTCCGCAGTCTGACGGAATACTTGTAGCTGCCTCGATCGGTGCACCTGCGTTCTTTGCATTTCCTTCAGGACCTGCATTCTGAAGCTGTACGGAAACCTTTGCTCCCTCTGCATGACAGGCATCTACTACCTTGCGGAAGCTTTCGATTGTGGAGTCATCATAAAGACATGGCTTGCGAGGGCCGCCCTTTGCGCCTTTATGTACTACTGTTGCTTCGATTGTGATCAGACCGAAGCCGCCTTTTGCTCTTTCACGATAATAAGCTGCGGACTGTTTACTCATGCTTCCGTCTGTGTTTGCAAAGTTGTTTCCCATTGGCGGAACTACGAAGCGGTTCTTTACTGTCATTGGACCGATGTTGATCGGCTGAAACATTGCATTAAATTTCATGTGAACTTCTCCTTTTTCTCTGGATTCATTTATATTTTCAGTATTTTTTGTCTCATCAAAAATCCGGATCAGGCAGGCGTGGAGGTTTCTGCCTGATTCCTTAATCTGTCGGTTTATCCGTCAGATACTTACTGAAGACAGATACTTACTGAAGAACCTCCGGCCATGCTTCTTCAAGCACTTTCTTTGTGTTCTCATATGTATGGTTTGCTGCATATTCAAGACCCTGCGCAAGGATCGCATCGCTGATAACTTCTACGCCGATTGCATTTGGTTTGATTCCTTTTTCTTTTACCATCTTAACGAAAGCTGCTGTGCATCCGATTCCTGTTCCGGGAGCAAGACGGTCATGCATGGATTCGTCTCTTAAGATCGTTGTTGCATATGGTCTTTCCCATACATCGTTGATCTGGATGGATACAATCTTGTCTGCAGGGATGTCTTCGATCACAGAAAGGTCAACCGGCTGATTTGCTCTTACCCAGTGCCAAGTATCCATGATCAGTTTTGCATTCTCGCAGTCAGCTGCCTTTACAACTGCCCAGCCTTTTTTCATATCCGGGATTCCGCTGTATGGCATTGGTTCAACACCAATGATATATTTTCCTGCTCTCTGGCATAATTCTCTTAATTTCTGAGCAGTATATTCTACGGAGTAGTTTTCCATCAGACCGCAGTTGATCTGTTTTACGTCAAATAATTCACACATATGGAAGCAGAGCTGTTCTTTGTATTTCTGTTCGTAAGATCTGTGTTCTTCTGCCCACTGTACGATGTACTCAACCTCTGTTACTTTCATACCATGTTTGTCCAGAATAGCAAGAATGTCTTTGTCAAAAAGTCCCTCATTCAACGCATCTACATAAGTTTCTGCACGAAGGCCGATTCCTTCGTATCCTGCGTTCTTTGCAGCGATCACTCTGTCTTCAAATTTGCACTGATCTCCCAGTGTCCAGGAACTGATAGTAATTGGAAATTCTTTTGACATCTTTTTGTCCTCCTGATAAAATCGCATAATTTTTCTATTTATTTTGATAATATTTTGTATCTTTTTGATATAAGCATTATATATCTTTGTTAAATATAAAACAAATTAGTTCTATCCTTTAAATTCATAGATTTTTTCAATACATCATGATATAATCTACGTATATGACAAATACAGCGCGGATTATTTGTGCAAGAGTGACTATAATTATAGTTTTCCGAAGCATTAAAGGACTGTGAGAGCCTGCACATAAAATATAGTCACTTATAAAATACTTATCAGAGAAAGGAGTTTTTCTATGAACCTGTATCATCTGCGGTACTTTTCTACGCTGGCTCATATTGAACATTACACAAAAGCCGCTGATATTCTGGCGATCACCCAGCCTTCGCTGAGTTATGCGATCTCCACTCTTGAGGAAGAACTGGGCGTAAAACTGTTTGAAAAAAATGGAAGGAATGTAACACTTACCAAATATGGAAAGGTTTTTCTCAAAGACGTTGAAGAAGTGCTGAACCGTCTGGACTCTTCTGTAAACAGCCTGAAGCTGGCCGGTAAAGGAGAGGGCTGTATTGATGTTGCATTCCTGCGCACTCTGGGAATTGACTTTCTCCCGAAGATCATGAGAGGATTTCTCGCGGTAAATCCAACGAAAAAGATTGATTTTAATCTGTATTGTGACAAAGTTTTAACAGCTGATATTTTAAATGGTTTAAAAGAGAAAAAATATGATCTGGGGTTCTGCTCTATGATTGATAATGAACCACTGATTGAATTTATACCTGTTGCCAGACAGGAACTGGTGGTGATCGTACCTTCTGACCATCCGCTGGCAGCAAAAGAGGAGGTTTGTCTGGAGGATACTATTCCTTATAAACAGATCATATTTAAGAAAAGAAGTGGTCTAAGACATATTATTGACGGATTGTTTGAGCGCATCGGTCAGAAACCGGATGTTGCCTATGAGATCGATGAAGATCAGGTTGCTGCAGGCTTTGTCTCCAATGGATTTGGTATCTGTGTGGCTCCCAATATTCCTATCCTGCAATCACTGAATGTAAAGATTCTGCCTCTTGTATCTCCAAGCTGGCAGAGAAACTTCTATATGGCAATGTTAAAGAATGTTTATCATCCGCCTGTTGTGGAGGCTTTTAAGAATTATGTAATCGAACAGGCACAGAAGGAATGGGATTATAAGACAAGCTAAATACAACAAGACCGTTTTTATATACAGCGTTGTATCTTTATGGGCACATGTATATAGAAAACGGTCTTTGTTTATGTTATTACCCTCGCTGGATTATGCCTTTTTCCAGTTTGCGAAAATATCAGCGGAGGCTTTCAGAAAATCATAGGAAATTTCTATTTCTTCATCTGTCACTGTTTTATTCTCATCCAGGATCGGCCATGGATCGCATCCTCTGGAGATTTCTCCTACCTGATCCATGGTAAAGGAATTTCCACAGTTCTGGCAGACCAGCTTATCGCCTTCCTGTTTATAGTATCCTTTGCCGGAATCATAGCATATCTGGCAGGTGTTGAATGCTGTGCGTATGGTTCCTGTGGAATCTTTTACTGCAATCACTTCCATTTCTGTGCCGTCTACATCTACCGGGTAAAATTCTACATTTTTAGACAGTTCATCTGTCGGAATGCTCAGCGCATTGCCAGAAGTTACTTTTGTTACCTCATTTGTCGTATTTTCAGAAGTTTGTGCTGTTGTCGATGTTTCTGCTGCTTTTTCTTTTCCGCATCCCGCAAATGCTGTGAGCAGTATCGCTGTTGTCATAAATGCTGCAATTATTTTTTTCATTCTTCTGTCTCCTCATATTAATTATTTTCCACATGGATTTTCCCTGTGATCATTCCCATCCAGCAGGTATAAGTATAAGTTCCTGCCTGTTCAGGTGTGAATTTTATTATGTTTTTTCCCTCTGTAAAAGTATGTTCCAGACCGAAATCCTGCAGAAATATCTTGTAATTACATCCGTTGATGTTGTCTTCTGATGCTTCAATCTCCCACTCTACCGGCTCACCTGCTCTGACAGTGATATCCGGATATTTGCCGGACTGAAGCTGACTATAAACATATTGTGTTCCGTTCTTTTCAACTGCTGTATCTCCTGTTTTCTGTGAACCTGTGTCTGCCATCCGGGATATCTGCCGAGAGTTCAGTCCAGCCAGCGCAGTTCCCTGTGTCACCATTGAAAGCCCCATGACCACAATTAAAATCGAACCCGCCTTCAATACCAGTCCCGTAAAGCGTTTCCCCAAAAAAGCTATCGCAGAGCCAAATCCCAGCATCAGAGGAACTGTGCCAATGCTGAAACAAAACATGGAGAATGCACCTGCCAGTAGACTCCCGGATGCCAGCGCTATGATCTGTACAGACTGTAATGGACCGCATGGCATAAGTCCATTGCACAAACCTATAATAAAGGGAGTCTTTCTCTTATTTCCTACCTTTTTATATAAAAGAGGAATTCGAATCCGAAATTTTCGAAGCCATGGAAAAATCCCCAGCATATTAATTCCCATAACAATCATAACAGTTCCTGCTGCCAGTTTCAGGATTCCCTGGATCAGTGATGAGGTCTGCAGATCTGTGCCAAATCGGGCCAGTCCACCTACTGCTCCCAGGATACCGCCGACTACCGTATAGGAAACTACCCGTCCTGCATTGTAAAGAAAAGAATTTCTGAACATGGCTCTTGATATTTCCTCAGATGTATCTTTCTGCAATGTCTGGGACAGATTGATACCTCCACACATAGCGATACAATGTACGGAAGTGAGCAGTCCGATCACAAACAGCATTCCATAACTCATCCCCGAATCCGCAAGCGAAGCAGGTACAAGATAGTTCAGAATCCCGAGATACTGTAATATTCCAAACAGTACAACAATCAGCAGGATCTCTGCGATTGACTGTAGTATCTTCTTTTTGCAGGACAGCTTTTCAGAGGTTGCAGAATACCCCATTTTATTTATGATATCCGTGATCTGCCTTAGAGATATCCGATTCGGATTATAGGAAAAAGAGGCTTCACCTGTCTCATAGCTTACAGATATATCTGTCAGAGCCGGCTCTTTTTTTAGTTCATTTTCTATCCTTATCTGGCAGTTTATGCAGGTCATTCCATCAATATATATTCTTGCCTGTTTCATAGTTTGTCCTTTCTTATGACATAAAGAAAACTGTAACCATAGATTTTATATTTCTATCATCACAGTTTTTTGTTATCATATTATTTCGATAGGAATTATATAGTAGTTTTTTACTGTCGTCAACCTTAGAGTACGGAATTTCATAGAATTTTCACTTACATAATGTCCTCCAGGCAACTGTATACTTGCAATTAAAGCAAGGTACTTACTTGATTCAGTTAAACATACGAAAGTATCCGTATAAAAAACAGGGACTACTCTCCATAACTTATCATCAAGCTATGTAAAGCAATCCCCGTTATTGTATTTCTTAATTATTTCTCATCCATAGTACGAAGTCTGTGTACCAGTTCTTCGCAGATTTCCAGTTCGTTCTTGCCGTCTGTCTCGATGATAATGTCTGCTGCCGCCTCGTATTTGGTGCGGCGTTTCTCCATCAGATCTGCGATAAATGGAACAGTCTTATTGTTCTCGATCAGCGGACGGTCATGGTTATTTTTGACGCGGTCAAGGATTGTCTCCGGTTTTGCTGTGAGGAGAACAACACGGCCATTCTTCTTCATCTCTACTACATTGCACTCTCTCATTGGAGTACCGCCGCCGCAGGAGATCACAACATTGCTGCGTGACTGCATTTCAATAAGCAGGTTTGTCTCAAGATCACGGAAATACTGCTCACCGTATGTTTCAAAGATATCGGAAATACTCATTCCCTGTCTCTGGGCAATGATCTGATCCATCTCTACCACATCCATGGCAAATACATTCTTAAGGAAATCAGAAATTGTGGACTTTCCCGCACCCATGAAACCGATCAGCACGATGTTGTAGTTGAAGAGTTTTCTTGCCTGGATCCGTTTACTGTTTGTGCGGATGCATTCAAATACATCGGAAACCTCATCCTTATGGCGTCTGCCTTCCATTCTCTTCTCCAGCCATTCTTTCTGCTTCGCTTCCTGCTCAGGCTGTAAAATCTGGAGTCCGTTGGCTTCTTTATATGCCATAATGTCCTCCACGATCCTGTTACGCATGATAAGTGCATCCAGAATGATCTCATCACACTGGCCAAGACTCTCTCTGAGTATTTCTAACTGATTCATATCTCTTTCCTCTGTCTTTCCTATGTCAGCTTGCAGCAGACCGCAGATCAGCCACAGGCTGACATAAACTATTCACGAACGGCAATATATGAATGCCGACTGTTAAGATTTATTATATCAATATCGCTTTCGTATAGCAACCCTTTAAACCATTAAATTATTTCATCTGTTCGATAGTTTTTTTCTATGAATTCGACAGACGATTCTATGGCAAGACTCTGATGACGGTTCTTTTATAGCAGTCCCAGTAAATAATGCATTTAAGACAGTTTAGCAGAGTGCGAAAGACAAGGAAGATATCTGCAGGCGTGCTGACGCACGGCAAAGATATCTGACGCAGGATTTCACACTCTGCTGAGCTGGATTAAGATGCATTATTTACTGGGACTGCTATAGGTTCCCATATAAATGTATCTAATGGAAAAAATCATGAAATACTTTTTCAGTGTACCATTTAAAACTGATTTTTTCCACTGATTTCTCCGCATAGACCGGATAAAAATCTATCAGTTTTCCATCCAGGTAATAGGCAATGCGGCCAAGCTTCTCCCCCTTAAGAACCGGTGCACTGACTTTCTGTGGAATTTCTATTTTACAGGTTACAGTTTCCCCTTTTTTCAGAAGGACTTCTTTTTCCCTGTCATATGCGGTTACACTGCATTTACCCCTCAGATAGATTTTCGTTCCTATATCCTGACCATCTTCCACACCGTCTGTTACCAGGATTTTTCCGGTCTGTGGTTCTTTCCAGTAGGTTTCGTACTCATAGTTGTAATCTCCGAAGTCCAGCAGTTTCTTTGTGTCACTCCATTTATAGGTTTTGTGGTTGGGCCATCCACAGCCAAGGAGACTGACGATAAATGTTTTGCCCTCTTTCTCCCAGGCACATACATAACAGTAGCCTGCCTGGGAAGTATAGCCTGTTTTTCCGGCAAGAACTCCGTCTCTCATGTCAAGAAATGCGTTGGCATTATGTACGGAAAAGGTTCTCTTTCCTGTGATCTCAGAAAATGTATAGTCTCTGGTCTGTGCAATGTGCAGGAATGTTTCGTTTTTAACAGCATAGCGCATGATCAGTGCCAGATCTCTGGCTGTTGTGTGATGTTTTCCGTTCTCATCCTCAGCATCCAGGCCATTGGGTGTGATAAAATACGTATTCTTACATCCTATCTGTTTTGCTTTCCGGTTGAGCATTCTGGCAAAGCCTTCCACGCTTCCCCCGCAGTGTTCTGCAATGGCAACCGCTGTATCATTGTGGCTTTTCAGCATAAGGGAGTACAGAAGATCCTCCAGATAATACTGTTCTCCTTTCTGAAGTCCCAGCTTTACTTCCGGCTGGGATGCCGCATTCTGAGAAACCAGAACATAATCATCCCCCGGAGAGTTCTCCAGTGCCACAATACAGGTAAGCACCTTGGTTGTGCTGGCATTTGCCAGAGGACGCTCCCCGTCCTTTTCATAGAGTACTCTGCCGGACTCTCCGTCCATGAGGACTGCTGATAATGCGTACAGTTCTGCCGGTTCTTCTGCAACAGGTGTCATGTCTACTGTCTGAGGTATTTTGTACTCCGCTCCCCGGGCGGAGGTGTATGTCTGCGTAAACAATAATACCGCCGTCACAACAATGACAGCGGCAATATGTTTCATTCTCATACTCCACCTCACATGCTGGCAATCCATGAATATCACTGTTCATAATTTACGGTTATTCACAGATCTGTTGTTTACAGGATATCTGCAGGATTTTGCTTCACCCTATAAGATAATTTATGCCTGCATGTCCGGAATATGACTGTCACAGTTCCGAAAAATATCGGGATATGCCCATTACCCGTTATAAGTCCGGTCCCATCTTTTGCTCAGATGATAAGCTCCCTCTCTTAAGGTATAAAGTTCTCCCAGATATCCCACGGCTTCGGGACCCGCCTCTCTGTAAAGCCTCTCAAGTTCAGGCATGGGAGCTTTGGCCTGCTCTACTGCTTCGGCAGTCATGAAATGTTCAATGACAGAGCCGATGGACTCTCCTCCCAGTCTCAGAAGTTTCCCCAGAATCCTGCGTTTTCTTCCATGGTCATCACACACCATGAAATTGGTAAGAATTTTCATCATTCTGACAGAAATATAAATGTTTATGGTTTTCACCAGAGGAATGGCCCTGTGGATTACTCTGGCATATTCCATCTTCGGCATGATCCCGCAGGCCGGATAATAATGGTCAGGATCTTTGCCTGTCTCTTCCATAAGCACACGGTCAAATTCCTTCTCCAGAACAATGTGAGGAATGACGCCTTCTGCAGCCATCTTATTTACATAGGGATGGCATGCGGAGTCCAGAATATAATGACAGCCAAATCCAAGAAGATATGCAAAAAGTGCCTCATCATCATTTCTTCTGACCTGCCGCATCCCTTCTTCAAAAAAGGCTCTTGCCTTCTCATGATGCATCTCAATCCCGAACTGGGTGACAGGATTCTTTGAAACCATATAGTAGAACAGGATATCCGGCCCATGTAAACCGATCCTGTACAGATCTCCATGTCTGCGGATCAGGGCTTTCACATCTGAAGGCAGTCTCTTATATACTTCTTTTCCAAATAAATCATGCGCATATGTGGTTGGCATTAGTTTTTTCTCCTTTATCTTACACATCCAGTTTCAACTGGATTTCTTCCTCTGCCTCTGCCTTAAAGTCCTCTATCTGGACAGGGTCAGGGACAGGCAGGGATTCCAGATCCTGTACGCCGAAGCAGCGCAGAAACTCTTCCGTGGTCCCGAGCAGGATCGGACGTCCGGGGGCATCCAGACGCCCCAGCTCCCTGACCAGACTGTATTCTACCAGCTTGTTGATGGCGTGATCACATTTTACCCCTCGGATCTTCTCGATCTCCGCCTTTGTAACCGGCTGTTTGTATGCAATGATGGATAAGGTTTCCAGCATAACATCTGACAATGCCGGCTTCTGAGGATGCAGGGCAATATTGATCAGATACTGATAATATTCCTTCTTTGTACACATCTGGAAAGAATTCTCCAGCTCTATGATCTGGATGCCTCTGTTCTCTTCCTGATAACGGTCCATCATATTGCGGATGATCCTTCCTGTTGTCTTCTCGTCCACACCGATGGCTCTGGCGATCCGGGGCAGTTCTACGGAACCGCCCATTGCAAAAAGTATTGCTTCTATCGCAGCTTCTGTCTCCTTAATCTTCACTCAGTCTTCCTCATTCCTTTTATTACATATTGATCTCTGTATTCTATGGTTCATCTTCCGCAAATTCTGTAAGATTCTTCCATGTATCCGGGTCTGTCTGTACTTCAACAGAGATATCGTCAAACAGCCCGTCCTGCTCCACATGGATATGTCCCATTTTCATCAGTTCCAGTATGGATATAAAGGTGACGATCACCTGTACTTTCGAGCACTGACTCTCCAGGAGATTTCGAAAGCTGAATTTCCGATGGGTACGGGCAAAATCTTTGATCTCTATCATCTTATCAGACAGACTGACCTCTTCCTTCTCGATGGTTCCGAATTTGCTTCGGATAGGATCGACCTTGTCTTCCTGCCTGCGGATGATGGACTTGTAGATTGCATTCAGCTTCTCCAGTGTGAGACCTGCCAGAAGTTCCTTTGGATCTACAGGCTCTCTGTACTGCAGTACCTCATCGGGAAGAGTGGGCTCTTTAAAGAATACATTTGCCGCATCGTCCATCTTGTCCTTCAGCTCATAGGACATAAACTTATACGTCTTATATTCCAGAAGTTTCTCCACCAGTTCCGCTCTTGGATCTTCCTCTTCTCCCTCATCATTGACTTCTTTCGGGAGAAGCATTTTACACTTGATATCCAGCAATGTGGCTGCCATAACCATAAACTCGCTCATAACACCAAGGTCTTCCCGCTCCATGGCATGGATGTATTCCATATACTGATCTGTGATCTCCACGATGGGGATATCATAGATATCTATTTTATTTTTTTCGATAAGGTGCAGTAAGAGATCCAGAGGACCTTCAAATACTTCCAGCTTTACCGGAATTCCCATAGCACAGTCTTTTCCTTTTCAAGTAAATATTTCGCTGCCATACAGTCAGCAGACAGTAACAATATTCTCAGGCATTCGGTTTCAGATCCACCATCAGCAATTCCCTGGGATTATGGATCCTTACAGGTATGGTGTGTTCCCCTGCTCCTGCGCTTACCAGCATATGCTGTTCCTTCCTGTGGAAATCTCCGCAGCAGAACTTCGGAAATGGATGAAGCTGTGGGGAAAGCAGCCCATTGTGCCTGCCAATTCTTACAATCCCTCCATGATAATGCCCGCTCAGGATCAGATCTGCCCCCCAGTCAAAATAGGTATCTCCATATTTGGGACTGTGAGCCAGAAGAATATTCAGGGAATCGGAAGATGGTTCTCCGATCAGTTCCCTGACTTCCTCTCTCCTAAGCTGTGGAGAAAATGGCTTTTTATAATAGATCAGAGGTATTTCCAGGCCATAGACAGTAAGACTGGTTTTTCCCACCTGCAGGCTGCAGGATTCATTATGCAGGATATGGATCCCGGCTGTCTTCAGCTCCTTTTCATATTCCTGATATCGGGCTGCCATACAGTTCTCCTGAGGATCTGTCCTGTACAGCTTATATTCATGGTTTCCCAATGCATAATAAACCGGATACTGCTGAGCCAGGCTCCTCAGAAGAGATGATGCAGTCTTTAAAGAAGCAGAATCATTTCTCACGATCATATCACCGGCAATGAGAATCCCATCCGGTCTGTACCGGTGGATCGTCTCCGGAAGCTTTCTGTTATCAGGGCCAAATTCCATGCCATGAAGATCTGCGATCACAGCAAATCTGATGCCTCGCGCATCCTTTATTTTGTTAGAATGGATTGTATAATGTACGGTTTTAAATCTTTTCATGCAAGTTTTCTTTTCCCTTTATGTTCACTTTGTGTCTGACAACGCATTCTGCGGGATATTATTTTCCGAATCCGCAGTTCGGGAATGTACAGACATCACAGTTCAGGCAAAGTCCACCCTCTCCAAGTTGGTTAATCTCTGATAATGTGATCTCATCATCTGCCATCAGTCTCGGCAGAAGCAGATCAAAGATGGTATTCTTTGCATACATAACACATCCCGGAAGCCCAAGGATCGGTATCTGCCTGCCGTCTTTCTCATAATAGGAAACCAGCATCATAGCTCCCGGAAGTACGGGTGCACCGTAAGATACGATGCGGGTTCCTGTTGCTTTGATCGCACCCGGAGTTCTGTCATCCGGATCTACGCTCATTCCACCGCTGCAGACTACCATATCGGCTCCCTCTTCGATAAATTTCAGGATGTCGGCTGTTATCTGTTCCATATCGTCACCCGGTTTTGTCTGACCGATGACTTCTGATGGAAATTTTGCAAATTTATCTCTCAGTACAGGAGTGAAGGTGTCAGTGATCAGACCTTTCTGCACTTCACTTCCTGTTGTTACGATACCCACCTTTTTCTTCTTATATGGCAAAATGGAAAAGATCGGCTCTGTGCCTGCCACCTCTGCTGCACGATCCATTTTCTCCTTCTCGATCACCAGAGGGATAATTCTGGTTCCTGCAAGTTTGTCGCCCTTCTTTACAGGAAAATCTCCATGGCGGGATGCGATCATCATCTCTCCAAGTGAGTTGACAGCCAGCAGAGCTTCTCTGCGGATCTTAAGCACTCCGTCAATGTCTGCGATCAGCTCGATTTTTCCCTCTTTTATATCAGAACCATGCATGGTGTCCGAATCTCCGGCACAGATCTTATAAAGGATCTCTGCGCCTTCATTCTCATGAAGGATTCCTTCTTTCTTCTCCCACACATATAAATGTTCTTTTCCTACAGAGAGTAACAGAGGAATATCCTCTTCTCTGACAATATGACCTTTCTTAAAAAGCACCCCTTTTTTAACATCTTTGATAATCTGTGTGATGTCATGGCATAAAATGTGCCCTACGGCATCTTCTGTACGGATTTCTTTCATTATATAGTACCTTCCTTTTGTTTTTTATTTCCCTCAATACCCATTTGGATTTTATTATACATCGGATTGCTGTCCTTTGTCAAAAAATTATAGAATTGTCCAAAATACTTTTTGTTTACAGGTTACTGTTCACTCTGTTCTCAGTAACGTTTACAATCTCATGAAGACTTTTTTCAGGCAGTCCGGATATGTGGCTTTTCCTGCATTTTCCCCATAAAGGATCCGCACTCTTCCCAGTTCCTTCCCATCGACGGAATAGATCATCTCCCCTGCCAGGGTGTTCTTTTTCACCGGGGCCTTTACTTCCCTGTGGATTCTCAGCTTTCTTTTTACATTCCCGATATTCTGTCCTGTGGTATCCAGATAGTGGAACTGTTCTTCATAAATCAGGGAAACCGTCTTTTTCTTTCCATTTCTGACCGGGATCTCAGGCAGAGCTTCCATTTTCTTATCTATGTACAGGCTGCATTTTGAAAATCCATAATTTAACATGGAGGCTGCATCTTTAAATCGCACTTTATAGTCCGGGGCTGCCATCACTACTGCGATCAGAGTAATGTCATTTCTTTTGGCAACTGCGCTGAGGCAGTATTTTGCAATGCTGGTGCTTCCTGTCTTCAGACCGACACAGCCCTCATAGCTGCGGATCAGTTTGTTGGTATTGGTAAGTCCGAATTCTTTTGTCCCCTGCCTGGTCACATGGGTGATATTTTCCATCCATATGGAAGAATATTCCAGAATTTTCGGATATTTTGTGATCAGTTCCCTGCTCATGATGGCAATGTCCCTGGCTGTTGTGTAATGATCGGGAGATTCTGTCAGACCACAGCAGTCTTCAAAATGAGTATTTTTCATCCCAAGTCCTTCTGCCCGTTCATTCATGTGGCGGACAAATTCCTGTTCACTGCCGCAGATATGCTCTGCCATTGCTACACTGGCATCGTTTCCTGACGCAATTACAATGCATTTGATCAGGGTTTCCACTGTCTGGATTTCCCCCTCCTCCAGAAACACCTGAGAACCGCCCATTGACTTTGCATGTGCACTGGTTGTGACTGTGTCGTCCATTTTCAGGCTGCCTTTATCCAGAGCATCAAAGATCAGGATCAGAGTCATGATCTTCGTGATACTGGCAGGGCTTCGTCTGGTATCCGCATCCTTCTGATAAACGACTGTTCCTGTCTGCGCTTCCATTAAGATTCCTGATGGTGCTTCAATAAGATCTGTGGATTCTGCCTGTCTGGTATTGCTTTCCTCAGGCAAAAAGATTCCGGCGGCGTAAGCAGGGGTAATGATAGTGCAGACCATGATGATCACAGCGCATATTATGGAGATCCATTTTTTTCGCATATTCTCTCTCCGATCAATGTACCGGCAGGCTGCCGGCGCACGCTCTGGAGCGTGTCTGAAAAATCATTCCCGCAATCTGCACGCCCCACTTTGCGGGATATTTCACCCGAATTCAGTTGCCGTAGCCCGCTACGGCGCCCTCATCCGGGCAAAATATCCCACAAATTGTGACGCACATCTTGCAGAAAGCCTTTTTCAGACACGCTCTAAGACTACTTTCTTTATTCATTATATAGCAATCCAATAAAATAATGCATCTTAATCCGATCCGATACCTGATCATAATCAGATAAAAAGCACTGAAAACCATAAAAATACGATTTTCAGTGCTCATTTTACATCAGCGGCGCAAATGCGCGGAAAATATTCTGCATGATACGCAGCCCTATATTTCTGTTCAGGCAGAATTCCGGTTCTATCTGCCTGCAATATTCCATAGTCTGGATAAAATCATCTTTGATATCCTGTATTACTCTGTTTCTGTAGATCCATACACCATCCTCAAAATGAAGATAAAGACTTCGATAGTCCAGGTTGATGGTTCCCACAACTCCAATCTCATCATCACTCACAAAGGATTTTGCGTGAAGGAAACCGGGCTGATATTCATAAATCTTTACACCGGCTTCCAGAAGCTGTCTGTAATAGGACTGGGTAAGGATAAATACCAGCTTCTTGTCAGGGATTCCCGGCGTCATAATACGCACATCCACCCCGCTTTTGGCTGCCAGACAGAGGGCAGTCATCATCTCATTGTCTATGATCAGATAAGGAGTACAGATATATACATATTTTTTTGCTTTGTTGATAATGTTCAGATATACATCTTCACCGACAACCTCCTCATCCAGAGGTGTATCACAGAACGGCTGGACAAATCCGTCACTCTCAAATTCTTCCTCATGATATCTGTGGGGAAAATAGGCTTCATAATCAATACTTTCTTCAGATCTGCCGATCACCGCCCACATATGGAGAAACATTACCGTCATATTCCAGACAGCTTCTCCCTTGAGCATAACAGCGGTATCCTTCCAGTGCCCGAAACGCGCTTTCTGGTTGATATATTCATCTGCAAGATTGATGCCTCCCGTAAATCCAACCCATCCGTCAATGATACAGAGCTTCCTGTGATCCCGGTTATTCTGGATAATATTCAGAATGGGACGGAAAGGATTAAATACCTGACATTTGATTCCTTTTTTCTGAAGCTCTTCATAATATTTATGGGGAAGTGTTGTAAGACAGCCAAATCCGTCATAGATCAGGCGCACATCAACGCCCTCCGCAGCTTTCTCCTCAAGAATATTCAGGATTGTCTGCCACATCACCCCATCATTGATAATGAAATATTCAATAAAAATATATTTCTTCGCCTGTTTCAGTTCCCTCACAAGCACCGGGAACATATCATCTCCTACCTGAAAATACTCTGCAGTTGTGTTCTCATGGACCGGAAATCTGGAAACATCCGAAATATATCTGGACTGATTTGAAGCCGAGGGATCCAGAGCCTCCAGCTTCTGCCTCGTCTGTGGCCGATCCCGCAGATACTCCCTGCTCTCCTCAATCCTCTGTTCAAAATGCTGCTGCATGATCGCAGCGATCCTGGAACGTCCAAATACAAAATATAATACCACTCCAAGAATTGGCAGGATCAGGATCAGCATGGTCCAGGCCAGTTTGTAGGAAGGATTTATTTCCTTATTCAGGATCCATAATACCAGCACAATACCTATCAGCCTCAATCCGATATCAATATATCTGGAATAAGCGGCCAGACGCAGTACCATCATTAAGATCCATCCGAGCTGGACAAGCATTGCAACCGCAACATAAAAGATTCTGTTGAAAATCAGCTTTGCCAGTTTTTTAAACAGTAAAAGGATCCAGTTTTTCTTTTCTTTAAGTATTTTGTTATTTTCTGCCTTCAAGATTACTTCCTTCCCCTGATTATTGTCCAAATTATGATAAAAATCCCTGACAGAACTGCCAGGGATTTTTGCGCACAATTAATTATATTTACGTTTTCTTGCGGCTTCAGATTTCTTTTTACGACGAACGCTTGGTTTCTCGTAATGCTCTCTTTTGCGGATTTCCTGCTGGATTCCTGCTTTTGCACAGCTTCTCTTGAATCTGCGAAGAGCGCTATCTAAAGTCTCGTTCTCTTTTACGATTACGTTTGACATAGACTCACACCTAACCTCCCTCCAGTTGTAGATTGTGCTAAAATACAACTGTCTGGGTATTTTTTCTTGCACAAGTGATATTATATATCATTGCCTGTGGGTTCGTCAACATCTTTTTGGTTAAATTTTGCAGATTTTTTTAGTTACTATTCACACGCCACTATCCCGCGAGGTGTTTTGGCATGTATATGCCAAAATCCCGAGACATACCGCGCGAATTTATGCGATTAGCATAAATCCTGTGCATCGCGAAGCGTGTTGCTGGTCACAAAGTGAGCAGTAACAATTTTTACTTTATCTGACCTTCAAGGATTCCTGCTGCTGCATCTACAGCTTCCTGAGCTTTGGCAGGGTTCTTTCCGCCGGCCTGAGCCATGTTCGGACGTCCGCCGCCGCCACCGCCTACGATAGCTGCCACTGCTTTGATCAGGTTACCTGCGTGAGCGCCTGCTTTCTGTGCTGCATCAGTAGCCATTGCAAGAAGGTTTACTTTCTCACCGTTTACTGCTGCCAGAAGGACAACACCTTCACCAAGTTTGCCTTTCAGCTGGTCGCCAAGGTCACGAAGTCCGTTCATATCCACTCCGTCTACTTTTGCAGCAAGAAGTTTCACACCTTTGACTTCTACTACTTTATCCATAACATCTCCCAGAGCTCCCTGAGCCAGTTTGCTCTTTAAGGATTCGTTCTCACTAGAGAGTGCCTTTACTTCTCCCTGAAGATGTCCGATCTTCTCTACGATCTCTGCAGGATTTGCTTTCAGGGCTTTTGCAGCTTCATGAAGCAGTTCTTCCTGTTTCTTATAGTATTCCAGAACACCATTTCCTGTCAGAGCTTCAATACGGCGCACACCTGCTGCGATACCGGATTCGGAAACGATCTTGAACAGCATGATGTTGCCTGTGTTTGCCACATGAGTACCACCGCAGAGTTCCTTGGAGAAGTCGCCCATGGATACCACACGTACCTTCTGATCATATTTCTCTCCGAACAGAGCCATTGCTCCGGATTTCTTAGCCTCTTCCACATCCATAACATCTGTACGGACTTCAAGACCAGCCTGGATTTCTTTATTAACAAGCGCTTCTACCTGTGCGATCTCATCAGCTGTCATAGCCTGGAAATGAGCAAAGTCGAAACGAAGTCTGTCTGGTGTTACCAGAGAACCCTTCTGTTCTACATGACTTCCAAGAACTGTCTTTAATGCTTTCTGAAGAAGATGTGTTGCACTGTGGTTCTTCTCAGTGTCTCTTCTTGCAGCTTCATCCACTTTCAGGGAAACAGTTTCGCCTGTGGAGATCATACCGGATTCCATATGACCTACATGTCCGAATTTACCGCCGCGAAGCTTGATGGTGTCTTCTACTACGAACTTACCGTTTGCAGTTTCGATCACACCTGTATCTCCGACCTGTCCACCCATAGTTGCGTAGAATGGAGTCTGCTCTGTAAAGACAGTTCCTTTCTGTCCTTCCATCAGGGAGTTTACGATTTCTGTCTCTGTTGTAAGGACTGTTACTTTGGAATCAAAGGTAAGATGATCGTATCCTACGAATTCTGTTGTAACATTTACATCGATATCATCATATACAGTTGCGTCAGCACCCATATAGTTTGTCACTTCACGTGCAGAACGTGCTTTGTTTCTCTGCTCTTCCATACATTTCTGGAAGCCAGCTTCATCGATATCATATCCTTTTTCCTCAAGGATCTCTTTTGTAAGATCCATCGGGAATCCGTAAGTATCATATAATTTGAATGCATTTTCGCCGGAAAGTGTTTTCTCTCCTGCTGCTTTCATCTCATCTTCCATCTCTCCAAGGATACGAAGACCCTGGTCAATGGTCTTGTTGAACTGGTTTTCTTCATTTGTGAGAACTTTAAAGATAAATTCTTTCTTCTCTTCCAGCTCCGGATATCCTGCTTTGGAACCATTGATCACTTCTTCACTTAATTTTGCAAGGAAGGTGCCTTCGATTCCAAGAAGACGTCCGTGACGTGCTGCACGACGGATCAGACGGCGGAGTACATAACCGCGGCCTTCGTTTGTAGGCATGATACCGTCGGAGATCATAAATGTTGCAGAACGGATATGGTCTGTGATCAGACGGATGGATACGTCATCATTATAATTCTTCTCGTATTCTTTTCCGGAGATCTTACATACCAGGTTACGCAGTGCGCAGATAGTATCTACATCGAAGATGGAATCTACGTCCTGCACAACAACTGCCAGACGTTCCAGACCCATACCTGTATCAATGTTCTTCTGTTTCAGTGTTGTATAATTTCCGTTACCATCGTTCTCAAACTGGGTAAATACGTTGTTCCATACTTCCATGTAACGGTCACAGTCACATCCTACTGTACAGCCAGGTTTTCCGCAACCATACTTCTCTCCACGGTCATAATAGATCTCTGAACATGGACCACAGGGACCTGCACCATGCTCCCAGAAGTTATCTTCTTTTCCAAAACGGAAAATTCTGTCAGCCGGGATTCCGATTTCTTTGTTCCAGATGTCAAATGCTTCATCATCTTCCAGATATACGGAAGGATACAGACGGTTTGCATCCAGTCCTACTACCTCTGTGAGGAATTCCCAGGACCAGTGGATGGCTTCTTTCTTAAAGTAGTCACCAAAGGAGAAGTTACCAAGCATCTCAAAGAATGTACCGTGACGTGCAGTTTTACCTACATTCTCGATATCACCTGTACGGATACACTTCTGGCAGGTACTTACTCTTGTTCTTGGCGGGATTTCAGCACCTGTAAAATATGGTTTCAGCGGAGCCATACCTGCGTTGATCAGCAGAAGACTCTTATCTCCCTGTGGTACCAGGGAAAAGCTTTTCATTACCAGATGTCCTTTGCTCTCCATGAAGTCGAGGAACATCTGACGAAGTTCGTTTACTCCGTATTTCTTCATAATCTTTTCCTCCTGAAATCGGCGGCACCGGTTCAGCAGTATCCGCCGATATTTCTATAATGAATTTTTTATTTTGCCAGAACTTTATTGAATTTCTTTTTGCCTTTTTTCAGCACTACACCTTCACCTGTAAGTGCATCTTTGGCAACTGTGTATTTCACATCTGTGATCTTCTCACCGTCAATGGAAACACCGCCCTGTTCAATGGCACGACGTCCCTCGGAACGTGTTGGAACCATTCCTGCTTTTACAAGCATGGAGATCAGGTCGATTGTTCCTTCTTCTGAGAAGTCTTCGTCTGCAAGCTCAGTTGTCGGCATGTGTGCTGTGTCAGCGCCGCCTGCAAAAAGTGCTCTTGCGCCTTCCTGTGCTTTCTTTGCTTCCTCTTCGCCATGAACCAGATTTGTCAGCTCGTATGCAAGGATTTCTTTTGCTTTGTTTAACTGGCTTCCTTCCCATTTCGCCATCTCGTCGATCTCTTCTAACGGAAGGAAGGTAAGGAGACGCATGCATTTGATAACATCTGCATCATCCACATTTCTCCAGTACTGGTAGAAATCGAAAGGAGAAGTCTTCTCCGGGTCAAGCCATACAGCACCTGACTGTGTTTTACCCATTTTCTTACCTTCGGAGTTCAGAAGAAGTGTGATCGTCATGGCATAGGCATCTTTGCCAAGTTTACGACGGATCAGCTCTGTACCGCCAAGCATATTTGCCCACTGGTCATCACCGCCGAACTGCATGGTGCAGCCGTATTTCTGATACAGCATGTAGAAGTCGTAGCTCTGCATGATCATATAGTTGAACTCAAGGAATGTAAGTCCACGTTCCATACGCTGCTTGTAGCACTCGTGAGAGAGCATACGGTTTACAGAGAAATGTGGTCCAACATCACGAAGTACTTCTACATAATTTAAATTCATCAGCCAGTCTGCATTGTTTACCATTAATGCCTTGCCGTCTGAGAAGTCGATAAAACGCTCCATCTGTTTCTTGAAGCAGTCGATGTTGTGCTGAATGGTCTCCACTGTCATCATCTGACGCATATCAGATCTTCCGGACGGGTCACCGATCATACCGGTTCCGCCGCCTAATAATGCGATTGGTTTATTTCCCGCCATCTGCAGACGTTTCATCAGGCAGAGCGCCATGAAATGTCCTACGTGAAGGCTGTCTGCGGTAGGGTCAAAACCAATGTAAAATGTGGCTTTTCCATTATTTACCATTTCTTTGATCTCTTCTTCGTCTGTTACCTGAGCAATCAGACCACGGGCTTTCAGCTCGTCCCAAACTGTCATTGTTTGTTTCCTCCTCGTAATAAAATAAAACAACCCGGTTCCTGTCCCTTTAGGACGAGAACCGGGTCCCGCGATACCACCTAAATTCGCAGAAAACTCGCATTCTCTGCCTCAATAAGTAACAAACCATGCCATTGTTATGATAAACAACGGTTCTCTCTGTTACTTAAGCATGTTAACGGATGCCACTCCGCTGCAGCCTACTTACCTTACAATATCTCTGAGGTGTTCGGTGCAGAGCTCCGGGAGGTATTCACATAAGTTCCCCACGCGCCTCTCACCTGCCGGCAGCTCTCTGTCTGTTTTCCCTATGTTACTCTTTCCCATCTGTGCTTTTTTATATCATATATCTGCAAGTATACAAATACAAAATTTATTTGTCAAGGAATTTATAACAATCCTCTTCATATTTCACCAACTTAAAGCATTAATGTACTCACCCTGAAATCCAGTCCACAAAGAATACATGTCCTTTGTACTGTTCATATTCCAGCTTGCTGAAATTAAGGTTCTGTGCCTTAAATGCTGCCGGAGTCATAAAGAATTTGTAATTGAAATCCTTTGTCTTAAATCCCGGGAGTGTTCTCTTTGTGCCATGATTCACATAGTTACTGAACACTTCCATGGCTGCCTTTGCTGCCGCATAGGCATTGGTCCTGTCCTCAAACTGGCCTTTCAGTCTTTTAAGAAGTGCTCCGTCTGTGACAACCGCATACTGGGTAGGTTTTCCCTGATATACCACATAACGGATCTGTGACGGAAATTCTTTATATTGGTCAATGGTACAGTTTAATACGCAAAGCGCAACTGCCTCCATTCCCACGACTCCCTGATCTCCTGCTTCTGCATCACACACTGCTGCCAGAAGATCCAGATCTGACACCTTTCCGTCTGCAATTCCCGGATGTTCCAGGAACTCTTCTTCCATATAGTAGTATTTATTATTCTTCGCATCAAAGACCTTGACATATTTGCCCTCTACTGTGTAATCATTATCGGAAGTCTTTGTTGCAGCACCGTCAGAATCAAACCTGTATGTAGTTCCGTCAATGGAAGCGATGGTATTTGCCAGCATCACTCCTGATGTATCAAAGTAATATTTCTTTCCATCAAGCTCAAGCCAGCCTGTCTTCGCCTTACCATCTGAAGGGTTGAAATAATATTTCTTACTTCCTACGGTTCCGAAACCTTTCTGATAACGGACACCGGTTGATTTTGAAAAATAGTAATAGTCTGAGTCAATTTTCTCCAGACCTGTATACATTATTCCATTTGACGGCTTAAAGTATCTGTAATTTCCGGCACTGCTCTTCACCCAGCCTGTACACATACGTCCATTGGCCTGACTGAAATAGCGTTTCTGTTCTTTTTTGTTCTCCACCCAGCCTTTGGCCATAACGCCGGAACCGCTGTAAAAATAATATTTATATTCATCTGTATCTGTGAGCCAGCCTCTTGTCATCAGGCCTGTTGTCTCATCAAAATGACGGGTATTTCCATTGGAATCAGTGATAAATCCTGTCACCATATATCCGGCTCCGCTGGTAAAGTATCGGATCGCCTGTCCGCTGGAGTCTTTTACCCAGCCTTTTACCTGAACTCCTGTTTTCTTATTAAAGTAATATTTCTTACCCTTAAGTTCCAGCCAGCCTTTCTGTTTGGAACCGTCTTTGTTTATGTAATAGGTTTTCCCTTTCTGAGTGACAAATCCTGTTTTTGTTGCCGCGGATACACTAAAACAGCCCATTACAAAAACGGTCATCACAAAAAGGAGCAGATACTTTAACAATAGTTTCCCATGTTTCTTCATTCTTATTCTCCGTTTCCTCTCTTTTTATACGTATTGTTTTACGTTTTAATTGGGTTATTGTTGCATTTCTTTCTCAATCATTACAGATTTGTTACGTGGTATATTATATCGGATTCATATATTATTGTCAACTTGTGAAAAGCAACAATTCGCATCGAACTTAAGGTTATTGGTTACTGTGAACATAATGAACAATGATGAAACTGTAACACTTTTTGCGGTTCCACATATGATAGGATTGTAAAGAAAAAAAACGGAGGATTTAATATGAGCGACTTAGCTGCTACAAATTGCGGATGTGAGGACAGAGGAGGATGCGGATGTGGCTGCGCTAATAACAGCGGATGCGGATGCGACAATGGCTGCGGATGTAATAACGGATGTGGATGTAACAGTGGATGGGGACTTTCAGGCGGAAATAATTCCTGCTGTAATATCCTCTGGATCATCATCCTTCTGTGCCTGTGCGGAAACAATAACTGCGGATGCAGCAATGGCTGCGGCGGATGTGGCAACGGTGACAACTGCTGGATTATTATCGTGCTGCTTCTGTTATGTGGAAACAATGGCTGTGGATGTGGCTGCTGACAATCATTTTCTGTTGGCAG
>OBXA01000174.1_pt1 | contig 55641 bp, 51 predicted proteins | sample 1538121 | NCBI WGS metagenome assembly OBXA01 (sample SAMEA2580133, study PRJEB22360) | human gut metagenome | biome: human gut; feature: human-associated habitat; material: faeces | place: Denmark | collected 2008/2010 | reverse complement strand
TACCCCCATATAGGACTTTTATATTTCATTGTCCTATATGAGGGTAGCATACCAAACTGCAGTGGATATTTTTAATATCTGTTTATTTTATTATGTGCATTGCGCTTCGAACGAGCCTTCACAGACGTTACCTTAGTAGTTAACTCAGCCCAGGCACCCTTACGGCACCCGGAAGATTCCACTTAATGCTGCTTCATTCCTGACCTGACATGGTTCATGGAGTTCCGTCGCGTAAGACCCAAACATCAACGCCACTTTCCAAGGGCAGCTCTGCAAAAACAAGCCCTCTGCGCAATATCACCCCTGCTATAGCGGATTGCAGGTGCAAGGTACCGCTAACACCCCGGCTGCACAGCTCAATATTTTAACGTGTTCCGGACAAAAAGTCAATGGAAATGTTGTAAAAAAGGCGATACCAATTTATAATACCTAGATATATGAGGATTTATCTTATCCGGTATATGACCGGAGGAGAGATTCTGATCTGGAGGAAAGCATAATGAAGATATTACTGGCAGCAGTCAATGCAAAATATATACATTCCAATCTAGCGGTCTACAGTCTGAAAGCCTATGCCGAAGATCCGGCGGTGGAGATCGGGGAGTACACGATCAATCAGCAGAAGGATGATATCCTGATGGATATCTATAAGAGAAAACCGGACATCCTCTGCCTTTCCTGCTATATCTGGAACCTGGATTATATAGAGGAGATTGTGTTGGAAATCGGAAAATTACGCCCGGATATGCCAATCTGGCTTGGTGGTCCGGAAGTTTCCTATGATGCGCAGGATGTGTTAAGACGTCTACCGTGTGTCAAAGGTGTAATGAAAGGGGAAGGAGAGAAGACATTTAAAGAAATTTGCCGGATATACCGAAATGAATTCGAAAAAAAGAAAGAGAATGTGGATAACTCCTGGAAAAAATCAGAGAGTGTGGATAACCAGTTAAAAAATGTTATAGGCATTACTTTCCGGACAGAAGAAAATGAAATCATCGATAAACCATGGCGGCCGATCATGGATTTAAGTGAGGTTCCGTTTGTCTACGACCACATAGAAGATTTTGAACACAAAATTATCTATTATGAGACAAGCAGAGGCTGTCCATTTTCCTGCAGCTACTGTCTGTCTTCGGTAGACAAGCGCCTGCGGTTCAGAGATATAGAACTGGTAAAGAAGGAACTGCAGTTTTTCCTGGACCATAATGTTCCGCAGGTGAAATTCGTCGATCGTACATTTAACTGTAAGCACGATCACAGTATTGCAATCTGGAAATATATCATGGAGCATGATAATGGAATCACGAATTTCCATTTTGAGATTGCGGCAGATATTCTGAATGAGGAAGAACTGGAATTGTTAGAACAGATGCGCCCCGGACTGGTACAGCTTGAAATAGGTGTGCAGTCAACAAATCCGAAGACGATTAAAGAGATCCACAGAGTTATGGATTTTGAAAAAGTATCCAGAATCGTGAGGAGAATCCAGGAGAGAGGAAATGTACACGAACATCTGGATCTGATTGCGGGACTTCCATACGAAGATGTGGAAAGCTTCGCACATTCTTTTGATGATGTCTATGCATTAAAACCAGAACAACTCCAGTTAGGATTCCTGAAAGTGCTGAAAGGATCATTTATGCAGGAACATCAGAAGGAATATGGAATTGTGCACAAAGCGCATCCACCGTATGAAGTACTTTATACAAAATGGATTTCTTATGAAGATGTATTGAGGCTGAAAGGCGTGGAAGAGATGGTAGAAGTGTATTATAACAGCCGTCAATTCACGAACACGATGGAAGAACTGGAAAAAGAATATGATTCTGCATTTGATATGTATGACCGGCTTGCCGCTTATTATGAAGAAAATGATTATAATTCAGTTCAGCACAAGCGGAGTGCAAGATATGAGATCCTGTTAAATTATGTGAGAAAATATCACAAAGAAAAAGAAGATTTATTCCGGGAAGTGCTCACTTATGATTATTATCTGCGTGAAAATGCAAAGAGCCGTCCAGGATTTGCCGGAGAATATCCGGTAACGAAAGATGCTGCAAGAGCATTTTATGAGACAGAAGAGGAGACGCATGAGTACCTTCCAGATTATGGAAAATACGACAGAAATCAGATGCGTAAAATGACGCATCTGGAATATTTCAAACTGACAGATACATATATTTTATTTGACTATCAGAACAGAAATCCGCTGAATCAGGAGGCAAGAGTCTGTAAGATAGAGAAAATTAAATTATGAAAAGGGCGTACGATCTGCAGTGTAAGAAGTCCGAAATGTGAGGATTGTTTCTTGCAAAAATATTGTAAAGAGTATAAAATGTAGAGAAATACGTTACTGTTTACGTAAAAATTGATAAGAATGAGAAGAAGCAGTAACGAAAATATAATCAAAGAAGGTAGAAGAATGAATTTCAACAATAAAAGAACAAGAAGAATTGTATCAATTGTTGTGCTTATCGTCATCATTGCCATGGTAGCAACGATGATTATTCCGTATCTTGTATAAATATAAAAGGGGAACATAATAAACATGAAGTTAGAGACACAGACAGAACAGCTTATAAGCGAAACAGTTACCGTCTACGGTTTATCTCCGCAGATCGGTGTCCATGCACTTGCACAGACTGTGAACGCACTGGCGGCACAGGGTGCAGTGTTCTCTGTCTGCCCTGATATAACAGAGGATGAGGAGCAGGAAGCGGATATCCGGAGTGAGGATATGCAGGATACGCATGAACCATCTGCAGGCATTAGTGTACAGATCGCCTATCCGGAATACGTGTTCAAATCCAGAATCCACAAGATTGAAAAGCTTCTCAAAAAAGCATGCAAAAAGTATAATATCATGCTTGCAGGAGTACAGGCATCTGTCAATCCGGCGGTTCGGGCGATCGCAGTGACGGTTACAGGAATCGCAAAGGCTCCAAAGGAAGAAGCATGGAACCGGGAAACCGCACGAGCCTGTAAGGATATTGTGTTCGCAGGGCATGCAGGAATGGATGGTATGCTCCGGATCACGGAAGAAAAAGAACAGGAACTTAAGACTCGTTTTGCGCCGGTTTTCATGAAGCAGATAAAGTCATACGGACAGCAGATATTTGCTCCAAAAGAAATCGAAGCCGCAAAAGCCGGGGGCGCATTTGTCGTACGTCAGGTCGCAGATGGCGGGATCTTGGCAGCACTGTGGAATTTGGCACTGGAATTAGAGCAGGGACTGGATCTTGATATGAAGAAAATCAGTATTTTACAGGAAACGATCGAGGTATGTGAACATTTCCGGCTGAATCCATATCAGATGATATCTACAGGAAGTTTTCTGGCTGTGACTGACAATGGGGAAGTACTGGCAGATGCGCTGAACAATCAGGGGATTACAGCAGCAGTAATCGGACATACAACAGACAACAACGATAAGATCTTAAGAAATGGAGAAGAGATGCGTTATATCGACCGTCCGGCTCCGGATGAGATCTTGAAGCTATATAGCGGAGGTATGAATGATGGAAGAATTAAGAAAGCAGATACTCCTGTATCTGGAGAAGCATAGCAGGGTGGACCTCGGAGAACTGGCAGTTCTTCTTGGAACCGACGAAGTAACCGTAGCAAATGAGATTTCTGCCATGGAAAGAGCAAAGATCATCTGTGGCTATCATACACTGATCGACTGGGATAAGACAGGAACAGAGTATGTGAATGCCCTGATCGAAGTAAAAGTAACACCACAGCGTGACACGGGATTTGATAAGACAGCAGAACGGATCTGTAATTATCCGGAAGTATCAGCCGTATATCTGATCTCCGGTGATTTTGATATGATGGTTCTGATCGAAGGCAAGACTTTGCAGGAAGTGTCAAGGTTTGTATCAAGTAAATTATCACCGATCGAAGATGTCACAGGAACCAGCACACAGTTCGTACTGAAGAAATATAAGGATCACGGAACAATCATGTTCGGACAGAAAAAAACAGAAAGGATGCTTGTAACACCATGATGAGAAATCCATTATCTAAGAAAATCACAGGCATCGAACCATCTGGAATCCGTAAATTCTTTGATCTGGTAAGTGAGATGCCTGACGCAATATCCCTTGGTGTAGGAGAACCTGATTTTGACACACCATGGAGAATCAGAGAGGAAGGTATCTACACCCTGGAACAGGGCAAGACTTTCTATACATCGAATGCAGGTCTTAAAGATCTGAAGATCGAGATCAGCAAATATCTGGAACGTAAGATACATGTAGAATATGACCCGGATCATGAGATCATGGTGACGGTCGGAGGAAGTGAAGGAATCGATGTGGCACTGCGCGCAATGCTGGATTTGGGAGATGAAGTCCTGATTCCGCAGCCGAGCTATGTATCGTATGTACCGTGTACCATTCTGGCAGACGGTAATCCGGTTGTTATTCCGCTTCAGGAAAAGAACGAATTCAAACTGACGGCAGAAGAACTGGAGGCAGCAATCACGCCAAAGACAAAAATGTTAGTCATGCCATTCCCGAACAACCCGACAGGATCGATCATGACAAAAGAAGATCTGGAGCCAATTGCGGAAGTTGTGAAAAGACATGACCTGTATGTGCTTTCGGATGAGATTTACTCCGAACTTACATACAAGACAGAGCATGTGTCTATTGCATCTCTTCCGGGAATGCAGGAAAGAACACTGGTAATCAACGGATTTTCCAAAGGATTTGCCATGACGGGATGGAGACTTGGTTATATCTGCGGACCGTCTGTGATCATAGAACAGATGTTGAAGATCCATCAGTTTGCGATCATGTGTGCGCCGACCAACAGCCAGTACGCAGCCATCGAAGGCTTGCGTCACTGCGAAGATGAAGTGCAGCAGATGAGAAATGCATACAACCAGAGAAGAAGATATCTGGTAAATGAATTTGCGAAGATGAAGCTGGAATGCTTCGAGCCATTCGGTGCATTCTATATCTTCCCAAGTATCAAAGAATTCGGTATGACTTCCGAAGAATTTGCAATGCGTTTCCTGGAAGAGGAGAAGGTTGCGGTCGTACCGGGAAGTGCGTTTGGTGAGAGTGGGGAAGGATTCCTGCGTGTATCGTATGCATACTCACTGGAGGATCTGAAAGAGGCGATTGGAAGACTCGGCCGGTTTGTTGAGAGACTGAGAAGCCAGAAGTAAGGTTGACGGAAGCTGATTTGAAGAGAATTTAAAAGAAATAATAGAAATAGAAAAGTCGTCAGGGAATGTTAATGTATGAATTAGAATTATATTCCTGACGGCTTTTGTTATTGCTATGCAGCTTCTGCAGATATCAGAAAATACAGGATGAATTGTATAATCCGGAATTTACTCTTACATTTTTGGAAAAAATCTTGACTTGGAGCGAACTCCAAGTGCTATAGTAATGAACGGAAAGGTGGTGTCTGGATTGACGATAAAAGAAGTAAGTGAAACATATGACATTTCCGCTGATACCCTGCGTTATTATGAACGCATCGGCATGATACCGGAAGTAACACGTACGGCAGGCGGAATCAGAGACTATCAGGAATCAGACCTTGGATGGGTGGAGCTTGTGATCTGTATGAGAAAAGCAGGACTTCCCGTGGAGGCACTGATCGAGTATGTAAAATTATATCAGGAGGGCGACGAGACATTTGAAGCAAGACTTCAGCTTCTTTCGGAAGAAAGAGAGAAGTTAGAAGAGCAGAAAGCGCAGATAGAGTCAGCGATCAACCGGCTGAATCACAAAATTTCCAAATATGAAGAAGCAGTAAAGACAGGAGTATTAAACTGGGAGGAGAATAGTTCATGTATATAGAAAAGATTAACGGACCAGAAGATGTAAAGAAATTAACCGTAGACGAGATGACCGTAATGGCAGGTGAGATGAGAGAAGCACTGTTAAAGAGAGCCAGTATCCACGGCGGACACTTCGGACCAAACTTCGGTATGGTAGAGGCAACGATTGCACTGCATTATGTATTCGAGTCACCAAAAGACAAGATCGTATATGATGTGTCACATCAGACTTACCCACACAAGATGCTGACAGGAAGAAAGGATGCATATCTCTATGAAGAGCATTACGATGATGTGTCCGGCTACAGCAATCCAAATGAAAGTGTACACGATTATTTCACTGTAGGTCATACATCTACATCCGTCAGCCTCGCGTGTGGACTTGCAAAAGCAAGAGACCTGAAAGGGGAAGAAGGAAATGTGATTGCAGTGATCGGTGACGGTTCCTTAAGCGGCGGTGAAGCACTGGAAGGACTGGACTATGCAGTAGAATTAGACGGAAATCTGATCATCATTGTAAATGACAATGATATGTCCATCGCAGAAAACCACGGCGGATTATATGGCAACTTAAAATTACTCCGTGAGACAAACGGACAGGCAGAATGCAACCTGTTCAAAGCTATGGGATTAGATTACATTTACGTGGATCACGGAAATGACGTCGGAGAGCTGATCGAAGCATTCCAGAGTGTCAAAGACAGCAGGAAACCAGTTGTTGTCCATATCAATACCTTAAAAGGAAAAGGATATGCACCGGCAGAGCAGAACAAAGAAGTATGGCATTATAACGGACCATTTCATATCGAGACAGGTGAGCCGTTATACGAGATGACAGAAGAAGACTATTCGGATATTTCCATGAATTATCTTTTGGATAAGATGAAAAAAGATCCGGCAGTAGTAGCGATCACATCCGGAACCCCGACCGTTATGGGATTCACAGAAGATAAGAGAAAAGAAGCAGGAAAGCAGTTTGTAGATGTCGGTATTGCGGAAGAGACAGCCGTAGCACTTGCTTCCGGAATTGCCGCAAATGGCGGAAAACCGGTTTATGGAGTATACAGTACATTTGTACAGAGAACTTATGACCAGATCGCACAGGATCTCTGCATTAATAACAGCCCGGCAACTATTGTAACATTCTGTGGTTCGGTATACGGAATGAATGATGTGACACACCTTGGACTATATGACATCCCGATGATGGCCAATATTCCGAATCTGGTGTACCTTGCTCCGACAACCAAGGAAGAGTACCTGGCAATGCTTGACTGGAGTATCGAGCAGAATGAGTATCCGGTAGGAATCAGACTTCCGGGCGGCAGTGTGATCTCTGACGGAAAAGAGATTACAAAAGACTTCGGTGATCTGAACAAATACGAAGTAACTCAGAAAGGTTCTAAGGTTGCAGTGATCGGACTTGGAACATTCTACGGACTTGGCAAAGAAGTTGCAGAAGAGCTTAAAAAAGAGATCGGAACAGATGTAACTGTAATCAATCCATATTATATTACAGGTATTGATGCAGAACTTCTGGAAGAGCTTAAGAAAGATCATGATGTTGTGATCACTCTGGAAGATGGTATTCTGGATGGCGGATTCGGCGAGAAGATCGCAAGATTCTACGGAGATTCGGACATGAAGGTTCTGAACTTCGGACTGAAGAAAGAGTTCCTCGACCGTTATGATGTAGCAGAAGTTCTGAAAGAGAATCATCTGACAAAAGAGCAGATCGTGGAAGATATAATGAAGTTTATTTAATAATTGAATAAATAAATAAAACGTATGTGATATACTACTATAAACAACCGCAATATGGGTGGATTTCTATTACTCAATATGGCCAACCACTTTGAGCGGTTGTTTTTTGTATAATTATAATATCAAAGAAATATATCTTTAGCAAGTAATATAAAAACAAAAAGGAAATTTTTAATTGTAATTTGTTGGTATGTCAACAGCTAAAATCATGTAAAATAAGATAGAATCATACGATCAATAATTTTAAAAATACATACGAAAAGAAAGAGAGGACACACACATGGATCACATATATGACGTAATCATCCTTGGCGCCGGTCCGGCGGGATTAAGCGCAGGCTTATATGCAGGCAGAAGCAGACTGGACACCCTGATCATCGAAAAAGGACAGGCCGGCGGCCAGATTATCAACACAGACGAAATAGAAAACTATCCGGGACAGATTGTAGAAGGAGAGACGGGAGTTTCTCTTGTACGCAGAATGTACGAACAGACAGAACAGTTCGGCGCAGAACATGTCCGTGATACGATCACAAATGCAGAACTGAGCGGAGACATCAAAGTCCTGACAGGCGAAAAAGATACCTATCAGGCGAAAAATATCATCATTGCAACCGGTGCATATGCAAGACCGATCGGATGCAAAGGTGAGCAGGAGTACAAGGGACGCGGAATCTCTTACTGTGCAACCTGTGATGCGAACTTCTTTACTGACCTGGAAGTCTATGTAGCGGGCGGCGGGGATGCAGCGGTGGAAGAAGCGCTGTATCTTACAAAATTTGCCAGAAAAGTTACGATCATTCACAGAAGAGACGAGCTGCGTGCAGCAAAGTCTATTCAGGAGAAAGCATTTGTCAATCCGAAGATCACATTTCTGTGGGATTCGGTAGTCGAAGAAGTGGGCGGCGACGGACTGCTCCAGACGATGACTGTGAAGAATGTGAAGACGGGAGAACTTACAAAGATAGAAGCCGATCCGAAAGACGGACTGTTCGGACTGTTTGGATTCATCGGTATGATCCCGAATACCGGCGTGTTTGCAGATAAAGTAGAGACGGATGACAAGGGATACATTAAGACGGATGAGGACATGCATACCAATGTATCGGGTGTGTATGCAGCAGGAGATGTAAGAGCCAAGAGCCTGCGACAGGTAGTGACTGCGGTGGCAGATGGTGCGATCGCAGCAGTGCAGGTGGAGAGAAGTATGTCGGAGTATTAGGAACATCCGGTAGAAATGATGATATTTTCTGCCGGATATTTTTTATGAATTTGTCTTTGGAGTAATCTCCCGGCTCCGATATTTCGCCGGAGTAATATGCAGCTCTTTCTTGAACGCCCGGATAAATGTTTCTGGATTCTCATATCCAAGAATCTCACTGATATCCGCAACGGACTTCTGCGTATTCACCAGAAGCCGTTCTGCTTTCTGTATCCGGAGAAGCCGCTTCCAGTCATTAAAAGACTGTCCAGTCGTGGACTTGATCAGTCTGGAACAATACGATAGTGAGAAGCCGAAATGATCCGCGATGTCCTGCAGAGTGACATCTTCCAGATGACTCTGCATATAGTGCATAACTTTAAAATTTTCCGGTTGGTGTTCATTCTTGTCACGGTAAGAAGATTCTACCGTATTCCGGTAATGGCGCATCATCTTTGCGCTGAGCTGAGTAAGCATGCCGACCAGAACCTGATCGGAAAATGCATCGTGAAAGAGGTGCTCATGGTATACATTTAGCATCTCTTTCTGCGAATCGATCAGATGCTCACCGCCGGAGTGGAAGATAACGTAGTCGATCTGCTGGGAATGATACAATCCTTCAGAGAAGAATTCATTTAACAGATTGTTCCCCTTCATCAGCGGAATAAACATCTGTGAAAATGTGGATTTTCGCAGAAGGATGTTGAATACGATGGAATTATCGTCAAAGACTTCCATCGTATGATACACACCCGGGGCAATAAAAATCAGATCCCCTTCGGTAAAATCTTTTCTGGTCGTGGAGATAGTCTGTGAGCAATGTCCGGTAAATACAAAGATAATCTCAAAAAAGTCGTGCTTGTGTAAAAACGGAGGCGTGTACCGGTTATGTTTGCTGATGAATACATTCCGGTCATTGTCTTTAAAGTATTCATCATCATTCATTTCATAAGAAATGATATCCGGCAGCAGTTCCGGGATAATCAGATGGCGGCGGATGGCATCATCCAGATCTACCTTATCCAGAAATTTCTTCAACTGACCGGAAGAAGCAGAAACTTCAAAATAATCTTTATAAAATTTCTCATCTTCATTCAGCTCAAATAATTCATTTAATGTTTTCCCTAAATCAGCCATAATATAGTACCTCAGCATATTATGATGTAAATGTTAAAAAGTATTTGTAAGAAGTTGTTAATTCAGTATGTTGTAAAAAATAGTCAATATCTACTCATTTTTAACATTATCATCACATATATGTCAAAAAAAGTCAATTAACGTGTCAAAATATCCAATATTCATAAAGGTATTTCTGCGTTATAATCCTCTTGAAGTTAAGAAAGCGCGCGATAAATCATAAGAAAGGGATAAGAGATGGGTAATACAAAGTCATTTTTGTACAGACAGAGATTTGGCTATGGACTTGGAGATTTTGCTTGTAACTTAATATGGCAGATGATTTCTCTGTACTTACTGTATTTTTACACAGACGTTATGAAACTCAATGCAGCATCGATCGCTGTTATGTTTATCGTCTGCAGGATTATTGATGCTGTTACTGATGTACTGGTTGGATTCGCAATCGATAAGACCAGAACCCGCTGGGGAAAGAGCAGACCATGGTTCCTCTTTGGAGCTGTGCCGTTTGCAGTGGCAGCATTATTGGCATTCAGTGTGCCGGACATTTCACCGGATGGGAAACTGGTGTATGCATATGTTACATACATCTTCCTGTCATTCATGTATACAGTGGTAAATATTCCGCTGGCGTCCATATTGCCAACTTTGACGGATGATATGAATGAGAGAACCGTACTTGCGACATGGAGAAAATTCTTCGCATTCATGGGTTCCACGATTGTATCTGCAACCGCATTGTATCTGGTGAAAATGGTCGGAAACGGGAACGAAGCAGTCGGATTCCGGGTGGTTATGGGAATCTTTGGAGTTGCGGGATGTGTATGTTTCTTGCTTACATTCGCACTGGTTCGTGAGAATAACTTAAGTCAGACGGAAAAGTCAGCGACCTTAAAAGAGACGATTCAGTCTGCGGCACATAATACACCGTGGAAGTTATTCGCACTTAACATTCTGTTCATGTGGACAGGTTATTTCATCCAGTCGTCTGCACTTGTTTATTACTATAAATATTACGTGGGAAGTGCAAAAATGGCAACGATGGTAGCTACGGTTATGACAATGGTACCGATGGTGGCAAATTTAACCGTTCCATTTCTGGCAAAACGTCTCGGAAAACGTAACCTTTACAGCGTATCCGCAGGATTACAGCTTGCAGGTTTGGCCGTGATCTTTATCGGAAATGTGAATACATCGGTCATCCTGGCCGGGGCAGTGATATCTGCAGCGGGATACGGATGTAAGGAGAGTATCTACTTCTCCATGCAGGCAGATCCGGTGGATTACGGAGAGTGGAAGACTGGTATTCAGACAACCGGAACGTTGTCGGCAATCAACGGTTTCCTTGGAAAAGTAGCACAGGCAGCAGCCGGAGGAATCTCGGGTCTGTTACTGAGCTGGGGAGCTTATGACGCAGATGCCGTTCATCAGACAGCAAATGCACTGACGGCGATCAAGATGATGTATATCTACATCCCGGCGCTCCTGATCATTTGCTCGATCATCACGATGTCGTTTTACCATCTGGATAAGGAATTTCCACAGATTCAGAAAGAACTGGGAGAACGCAGGAAAGTTCAGAATAAATAATAGAACCAGAACATATGAAACAAGAATGAGTGAAAGGAATTAATTATGAGTAAATCAGCAGAAACGAAGAAATATATGCCGCTGGTTGGCGCGGCAGGAATCGGATCTATGCTCGGATCCGGTATCATCATCGGACTGTCCGCTACAATTACAGTATGGCAGTCAGGACTTGGACTTACCGATGGACAGGTCGGAATCCTCTCAGGAGCACTTACATTTGCAATCGCAGCAGGATCACTGCTTGCAGGAAATATTACAAAGTTATTCGGACTGATCTGTTCATTTAACCTGATGAACCTGATGTATCTGATCGGTGCGGCAATCTGCGTACTGTCAGGCAACTTCCCGGTATTACTTGCAGGTCTGATCATCACAGGATTTGCTTCTGGAGCAGATCTTCCGATCAGCCTTACTGTAATCTCACATGATGCACCGAATGAAAAAGTATCTGCAAGTCTGATCGCATCGACACAGGTATTCTGGCAGATTGGTGTACTTGGATCTTACGCAATGGCATTTATCGTATCTCACGTAGAAGGCGCAGCAGGAGCAAGAATGGTATTCGCATTACTGGCCGTACTTGCAGGAATCGCATTCGTATGGAGAACATTTTCTAAGAAATTCAAAGAGTTTCATGCGGCAGGAGATGAATACCGCGCTGCAGAAGGTACAAAGACTTCTACAGAAGTATCATTTGCATCTCTTTTTAAAGGAACAGACGGAAAGAAATATGTATCATTTTTCTCATGCATCATTATCTTCTATGTATGTTGGAACCTGTTAGCTAATACATTCGGACAGTTCCAGACTTATATCCTGGTTAAGGCAAATGCATCACAGTCACTTGCAACGGGATGTGGAATCGTATTGAATATTGTAGGTCTGATCTGCGGAATCTTATTTGCATCTGCAGCAGGAAGTAAACACAGAAACAAATTCTTCTATGTAGGTATCGTGATTCAGGCAGGTGCCATGATCGGTATCGCACTTGGCGGTGGAACGATCGCTATGATCGTAGGTATGATCGCATGCTACAACATCGGTAACCAGTTTGCCGGAGAGTCTATTTACAAAGTATGGACACAGGAGTCCTTCCCGGTTGAGGCAAGAGCTTCTATGCAGGGATTCATCAATGGATTCTCAAGATTCTGCTGTGGATTATTCGCACTGGTAACGCCTTATCTGGTAGCAGGTGACAGAATCCACACAACTATGTATGGATTTGCAGGAATCGTCCTGATCAGTGCAATTGCCGGAACAAGAATGATTATGTTACAGAAAAAACACGGCGTTGGACAGATGTAAGCAGGAGGAGAGAACATGGCATTTACATTTCAAATCAATAATGATGTAAAATTCAAACATGATGAAAAACTGTTGGCAAAAGCAGAAGGCTTCCGCCCGGAGATCAAAAAAGAAAGAATCCACCCGGCACGGATCGTTGAAGTGATCGAAGATCCATTGAAATTAAATGGTGTCGGCGTAACAGAAAGTGATAAGAGCATCGATAAGATTGAGGAATACGGACTGAAAAGAAATGATAAAATGATTCTTGACTTTGGAGATCACAGAGTCGGAACATTTAAGATTCATATCGATCAGACTGGATCCCCGATGGATGCACCGCTTTATATGCGTATCAAATTTGCCGAACTTCCGGCAGAGCTTGCAGCGGAATCCAAAGACTATGAAGGATGGCTCAGCCGTTCGTGGATACAGGAAGAGTTCATTCATATCGATGAGCTTCCGGCAACACTGGAACTTCCGAGAAGATACAGCTTCCGTTATGTGGAATTGAAGGTTCTGGATACATCTCCGAAGTGGCAGGCAGTATTCTCGGATCCGATGGTTGTGACAGAGACATCTGCAGATTACAGTGGCTTCGAACCGATGCGATTCGAAGATCCGGAACTGCAGAAGATTTATGATATCGGTGTGAAGACGCTGGCGGACTGTACACAGGACGTGTTCGAGGACGGACCAAAGCGTGACAGAAGATTATGGCTTGGAGATCTCAGACTGCAGGCGCTTGCAAACTACGCAACATTTGATCAGACGGATCTGGTAAAGAGATGCCTGTATCTGTTCGCAGCTATGACGACAGAAGAAGGTAAGATCTCTGCAAATGTATTCGTAAAGCCGGAGAATGTACCGGATGATACATTCCTGTTCGAATACAGCCTGTTCTTCATCTCGACCTTATATGATCTTCATCAGGCACACCCGGATGAGGAGCTGATAAGAGAACTGTATCCGATTGCCAAGAAGCAGATGAACATTACATTAAAGATGTTCGATGAGAATGGCAAACTGAATCCGGACGAGAACTATCCGGTATTCGTAGACTGGTCCAATAACTTTAACAAAGACACAGCGGGACAGGCAGAGATGATCTATGTCATGAAGCAGTTCATCGAGCTTGCCAAAGTCGTAAGAGACTCTGAGATTAGTATGTATGAAAAGAAACTGGAACTGATCACAGACTATGCCAAGAACGTGCTCTTCCACCCGGAAAAGAACCTTTTTGCAACAGCCTGGGATGAATACAACATTGCAAGTCAGGTGTGGATGGTACTGGCACATGTAATGTCTGACGAAGAGAACAAATCCATCATGCAGACCACGATCCAGGAGTTATTCCCGGTGAAGAATATTGCAACACCATATATGTATCATCATATCGTGGAAGCTTTATTCGAGGCGGGACTGGATGAAGAAGCCGTTCATCTGATGAAGAGCTACTGGGGTAAGATGATCTCGCTCGGTGCTGATACCTACTGGGAAGCATTTGATCCAGATCAGCCGGAGTATTCTCCGTATGGTTCACCAATCGTGAACAGCTACTGCCATGCATGGAGTTGTACGCCGGTGTATCTGCTTAAGAAGTATGTGAAGAATAAGTAGGCAGATGTGCTGACTGTAAAAGAGACGGAATAAAATATTACATAGTGTGCAGGAATCCGCCGGACGGGAACATGTCCGGCGGATTTTGCGTATAAAAATATATTCAAAAAGCCGCCAGTGGCAAATGTTTTATTCTGATTTGGATAAGATGAAATGAAATGGAATAATATATAATGAAATATGGAAAATATACTTGATAAATGGAATGATATATAATAAAATATGGAAAACAACACTAGAAATATAGATTACCACATGTTCGGAAGAATCCATCGATGGAGAGTCCTGTAGAAGGAAGGAGATGATCCTATGACTGTAGAAGAGATGAAAAAGAAGAAAACAGAATTAGGTTTCAGTTGCGAGCAGATATCAGATCGTTCCGGTGTACCATTGGGAACGGTACAAAAGATATTCAGCGGAATAACCAAAAGACCAAGATATGACACAATTTGTCAGTTGGAAAAAGCATTTCCGATGGAACCTGATTCTAATCCATATCCTGGTATGATGGAAGAAAGCGTATCGGCTTATCGCATCTATGGAGATGGCACAGATCATGAAGGTGATATCTGGAAAAGTTTTCGTGGAAAAAAGCAAGGCGAATACACACTAAAGGATTATGAAGCAATTCCGGACGAATATAGAGTAGAATTGATTGACGGAGTCATCTACGACCTGAATACGCCAACCACGATTCATCAGCAGCTTGCATTTGAAATCAGTATCAGATTAAGAGAGTACATTAGGCAGAACAAAGGATTATGTATGGTACTGCCGTCACAGGTCAGCGTACAACTAGATGAAGATGACCGGACGATGCTGCAGCCGGACGTCGTTGTATGCTGTGACAGAGATAAAATCCTTCGAAGTCATGTCTATGGAGCTCCGGATATGGTAATCGAGATATTATCACCATCTACAAGAAAAAAAGATATGGGATTAAAACTGAAAAAATATATCACTGCAAGAGTCAGAGAATACTGGATGGTTGACCCGGATAAGAAAAAAGTTGTAGTATATGACTTGGAACATAATGAGTTACCGGCCATCTATGGCTTTGAAGACCAGGTACCGGTGAATATATTTGCTGGAAAATGTCAGATTGATTTTTCGGAAATATACAGCTATATAGAATTTTTATTTGAAAAAGAATAGAAAAAACGGAGGAACACAACATGTTAAACATCGTACTACACGAACCAGAGATCCCGGCAAACACAGGCAACATCGGAAGAACCTGCGTAGCCACCAACACCAGATTACATTTGATCGAGCCGCTCGGCTTCCGCTTAAATGAGAAGAACTTAAAGCGTGCCGGCATGGACTACTGGGAGCATCTGGATGTCAGAACCTATATTGATTACAATGATTTCCTGGAAAAGAACCCGGGAGCCAAGATCTACATGGCAACGACAAAAGCACCAAAGGTATATACAGAAGTGAACTATGAACCGGACTGCTACATCATGTTCGGAAAAGAAAGTGCCGGAATCCCGGAAGAGATTCTGGTAGATCATAAAGAAGACTGCGTGCGTATCCCGATGGTAGGCGACATCCGTTCGCTGAACCTCGGCAACTCGGTTGCGATTGTGCTTTACGAAGCACTCAGACAGAACGGATTTGCAGGTATGAATCTGGAGGGGCATCTTCACGAATTACACTGGTAAGAAAAGGAATCCAATCTGTATAAATTCCATATTATTTAGACAAAATAAGGATATTGTCCGTTTTCGTTGAGAAAATGAGATAATATCCTTATTTTCGTACCAGGTATATGAAAAAATACAGGAGGCGCTGGCAGGCGTTTCTACTTATTAATAAGTGCACAAATATAAAACGACAAAATGATAAAAATGTATCAAAGTGACATACAATTTACAACAAATGTAATAAATGTATGGTAAAATTGCGGAAATAAGATTATAATTTAAACTAGATTTTGTATTTTTTGAAGGAGAGGTGGTAGATGAATGGTAGAAGAAACCATTAAGACCATCAAGGAAACGGAGAATGAAGCGGATGAGATCATAAGAAAAGCAGATGCAACGTGTACCGAGATCCTTGAAAAAGCTGTCAGAGAGGCAAAAGAGATAAAAGAGCAGGCTGTAGCAAATGCAAAGAAACAGGCAGAAGCAGATCTTTTGCAGGCGAAAGAAGAAGGAGAAGTCTTAAAGAAACAGGCTTCCGAGAAGACGGAACAGGAGACAGAAGCATTAAAAGCACTGGCTCAGGGAAAAGAAGAGGAGGCGGTATCCGCAGTCATCAAAGCATTGCTCTGATGATATGGGAAGAGTAAGAACGTGAAAAAATAAAAAAGGAGGGATGCAGTTATGGCAGTATTGCAGATGCAGCGAATCAGTATCTGCGCATTGAAACATGACCGGAAAGCGATTCTGGAAAAACTGCAGTCCATGGGCATGATAGAGATGCATCAGGTCGCGCAGGACGAAGCCGGATTCGAGAAGATGGATACGCAGAGTGCGAAATCAAGCTTCGAGAAACGGGTGCAGATCACGGAAAACGCACTGGATGTATTGAATCAGTATACACCGGAGAAAAAATCCATGTTCGCCAGTCTGGAAGGAAATGAGCTGATCGATAAAAAGACGATGGAAGCTGCCGCAGCGAAGCAGGAAGCAGTCATGGAAGTGGCGGGACTTCTGATCGCTGATCATAAGAAAATTGCGGAAGCACAGGCTGAGATCGTGAAGCGGAATACCCAGATAGAAGCACTTACACCATGGATGAGTCTGGAAGTTGCGATGAATTATCCGGGCACGAAAAAGACGGTAATGCTTCTTGGAACCATGGCGGCGGAGACGACACTGGAAATGATCTACGGAAAGCTTGCTGAAGATCATCCGGAGATCGAAGCCGTAGATATATCGGTTATAAGTCAGGATAAAGATGCCGTGTACTTAAGCGTGTTCTGTATGAAGGACCAGGCAGCAGATGTGGAGAATACACTCCGCACTGCAGGATTCTCAAGACCGGTTGTATCGACAGAGCAGATTCCGGCAAAGCAGAAAGAAGAACTGGAAGAACAGATCAGACAGATCGAACAGACAATTGCAGATATCCGGGGAGAGATCATATCTTACGCAGAAGACCGGGAGGAACTGAAGATCATCGGTGACTATTACCGGATGCGTGCAGAAAAGTACGAAGTACTGGGAACACTTCCGCAGTCCAGACGTACATTTATTATCAGTGGTTACGCAGCAAAAGAAGCGATACCGGCAATCCAGAAAGGAATCGGGGATGCGTATGACTGTGTGATCGATGTAGAAGAGTTAAAAGAAGACGAAGAACCACCGGTGATCCTTAAGAATAACGGATTTTCGGAAAGTGTGGAAGGAGTCCTGGAGTCTTACGGACTTCCGCATAAAGGAGAGATCGATCCGACCGCGATCATGTCATTCTTCTATGTATTTTTCTTTGGAATGATGTTATCAGATGCAGCATATGGTGCGATCATCGCAATCGTGTGTCTGATCGTCCTTAAGAAATTCCCGCGCATGAGTGCCGGTATGAGGAAATCTATGAAAATGTTCATGTACTGTGGAATTTCTACCGTGGTATGGGGAATCTTATTCGGTGGATATTTCGGAGATGTCGTAGATGTTGTATCGAGCACATTCTTTGGAAAAGAGCTGACGATCAAACCGCTCTGGTTTGCACCGTTAAATGATCCGATGAGACTTCTGATCTATTCAATGGCATTCGGACTGGTTCATCTGTTCGTGGGTCTTGGAATCAAAGGATATATGTTGTTAAAAGACGGAAAGGTACTGGATTTCTTCTGTGATATCGTACTGTGGTACATTTTCCTGATCGGACTGATCCTGATGCTGCTTCCGTCAGAGATATTTGCTTCGATCGCACAGACGAAGATCGTGTTCCCTGCAGCACTGATTACATTGTCGAAAGCAATGGCGATCATCGGAGCACTCGGACTGTTACTGATGTCCGGAAGATCAAGCAAGAATCCGGCACTCAGACTTGCACTTGGAGCATATGATATCTACAACATTACCGGATGGTTAAGTGATGTATTATCATACTCCAGACTTCTGGCACTGGGACTTGCGACAGGCGTTATCGCATCCGTTGTCAATCAGATGGGAAGTATGCTTGGTAAGAGTGTATTTGGAGTTATCTTATTTATCGTAGTATTTATCGTCGGACATGCAATGAACCTGGCAATCAACCTGCTTGGTGCATATGTCCACACCAACCGACTTCAATTTGTGGAATTCTTTGGAAAATTCTACGAAGGTGGTGGAAAACCTTTCGAACCGTTTCATGCGGAGACAAAATATGTAGATATTAAGGAGGAAAAATAGATATGAGTATTTGGAATGATATGGGAATGGTATATGCACTTCTTGGTGCGGCAGTGGCAGTATTCCTGGCAGGTGCAGGATCTGCGATCGGAGTAGGTATTGCAGGACAGGCAGCGTCCGGAGTTGTAACAGAAGACCCAAGCAAATTCGCAAAAGTACTGATCATGCAGCTGCTTCCTGGTACACAGGGAATCTACGGACTGCTGGTTGGTTTCATTACATTATCCAAGACCGGACTTCTGATTCTTGCAGCTTGCCTTCCAATCGGAATTGTAGGTCTGATTTCAGGAAAAGCACAGGGACAGACAGCAGCGGCAGCAATCGGAATCGTAGCAAAGAAGCCGGATCAGTTCGGTAAAGCAATGCTGTTCCCTGCAATGGTTGAGACATATGCCATCCTTGCACTTCTGATTTCTATCCTTTCCGTAACAGCAATTCAGGTATAGAAGGAGTGTGAAGGAAAATGGCTGGATTAGAGAAGATCAAAAGTCAGATCCTTGACGAGGCAAAAGTGACAGCGGATGCGAAGATCGAAGATGCGAAAGCACAGGCAGAACAGATGAAGCTTAAGGCACAGGAAGAGGGAGCCAGACAGGCAGATACTATCCTGAAAAAGTCGGAAGCAGATACTGCATCGCAGAAAGAACGTGTGAAATCAGCCATCGATCTTCAGAGAAGAACGAGACTTCTGGAAGCAAAGCAGGAGATGATCGCAGAGATCATCGGGAAGGCGTATGAAAAGGTTATAAGTCTTGCGCCGGATGAGTATTACCAGATGCTCCTGTCTATTCTGGAAGCATACGTACTTCCGCAGGAGGGAGAGATCTATTTCTCCGTAAAAGATCTGGAAAATATGCCGGTAGGATTTGGCAAAGAAATTGAAGAAATAGCTCTGGCAAAGGGAGGAAAACTTACCGTGGCCGGAGCGGGCAGAGATAATATTGACAATGGATTCATTCTTGCGTACGGTGGAATTGAAGAGAACTGTACGATCAGGGCAATGTTCGATGCGAAGCGGGATGAACTTGCGGACATCGTTCACCGGATGCTCTTTGTATGATATGGAGGGACAACATGAGTGAACAATATACCTATGCGGTCGCAAGAATCCGTGCCCTGGAAGTATCCCTGTTCTCTGACAGTACCATCGACCAGCTGATCGCGTGCCAGAGTTATGATCAGGCATTGCAGTTCTTAGAAGAGAAGGGATGGGGAGATACCGAAAGCAGCGGGGATGCGGAAAAAATCCTGACGAGAGAAGAAGAAAAGACATGGGAAGTGGTCAAAGAACTGTCGATCGGAATGGAACATTTCGATGTGCTTTCTTATCCGAAGCTTTTTCATAATTTAAAGGCAGCGGTCAAGGAAGTATGCACCGGAGATAAGAACCGGCATATCTATTATGAAGATGTTCGGATTCCCGGGGAAGAGATGCGAAAGATCGTAGAAGACAGAGACTTCGGAAAGCTTCCGGACAGTATGCGGATCGCAGGAGAAGAAGCATACGAGACACTTCTTCATACCGGAGACGGGCAGCTCTGTGATGTGATCATAGACCGGGCGGCGCTGGATGCCATCTATCAGGCCGGGAAAGAGTCACCGGATAAGATCATACAGGATTACGCAGAATCCACAGTGGCAGTGGCGGATATCAAGATTGCCGTCCGGTCACAGAAGACCGCAAAATCAACGGAATTTATGAAACGGGCAATGGCAGAATGTGATTCTTTAAGTGTGAGCCAGTTATCGAAAGCAGCACTTAGCGGCATGGACGCCATCTGCGAATACTTAAGAGGAACGGCTTATGCAGAAGGTGCGGAAGCACTGGCAGAGTCGCCGTCAGCATTCGAAAGATGGTGTGACAATCGGATCATCCAGACCATCAGTCCGGAGAAATATCATGCATTTACGATAGGACCGGTAATCGCCTATGTAATTGCAAGACAGAATGAGATTAAAACGGTACGAATCATTTTATCCGGAAAGCAGAACGAACTGCCGGATGATTCGATCCGGGAAAGGGTAAGGAAAATGTATGTATAAGATTGCAGTATTAGGCGATTACGACAGCATCTTCGGATTCGCAGCACTGGGCCTTGATACATTTGCCGTCCAGACCCGTGAGGAAGCCGCAGAGAAATTACATCAGCTGGCACAGGGTGGATATGGGATCATCTATATCACAGAGAAACTTGCCGCTGAATTAACGCATGAGATAGAAAAATATCAGGAACAGGTCACACCGGCGATCATTCAGATTCCGGGTATCGCCGGAAATACAGGCGCCGGAGTTGCAGGTGTGAAGAAATCGGTAGAGCAGGCTGTCGGTTCCGATATTATATTTGGCAGCTAAAGGAGGTTGATTCGTCCGTATGAGTACAGGAACGATTAAAAAAGTAGCAGGACCGCTGGTCATTGCAGAAGGTATGCGTGACGCCAACATGTTTGACGTGGTACGTGTAAGCAGCCAGCGTCTGATCGGAGAGATCATAGAGATTCACGGAGATGAGGCATCCATCCAGGTATACGAGGAGACATCGGGACTTGGACCTGGAGAGCCGGTAGAGTCTATGGGAGTACCAATGTCAGTAGAACTTGGACCCGGACTGATCACAAGCATATACGATGGAATCCAGAGACCGCTGGATGACATTATGAAAATCTCCGGAAATAACTTAAAGCGAGGCGTGGAAGTTGCTTCGTTAAAACGTGATAAGAAATGGGAATTTGTCCCGGCTGCAAAAGCCGGCGATGAGGTCGAAGCAGGTGACGTACTCGGAACTGTGCAGGAGACCATCGTTGTACAGCAGAAGATCATGGTTCCTTATGGAGTAAAAGGAACGGTAAAAGAGATCAAAGCCGGAGCATTTACCGTAGAAGAAGTGGTAGCAGTGATCGCTACCGAAAAAGGTGACAAAGAACTGACGATGATGCAGAGATGGCCGGTTCGAAAAGGCCGTCCGTATCAGAAGAAGCTGCCGCCGGTAAAACCACTGGTAACCGGGCAGCGTGTAATCGATACATTCTTCCCAATCGCCAAAGGTGGTGTGGCAGCCGTTCCGGGACCTTTCGGAAGCGGTAAGACAGTTATCCAACACCAGTTGGCTAAGTGGGCAGAGGCAGATATCGTGGTTTATATCGGATGCGGAGAACGTGGTAATGAGATGACCGATGTTCTGAACGAATTTCCGGAACTGAAAGACCCGAAGACCGGACAGTCCCTGATGGAAAGAACCGTACTGATCGCAAATACATCGGATATGCCGGTTGCAGCCCGTGAGGCTTCCATCTATACCGGAATCACGATCGCAGAATATTTCCGGGATATGGGATATTCTGTAGCGCTGATGGCAGATTCTACATCCCGTTGGGCAGAGGCACTTCGAGAAATGTCGGGACGTCTGGAAGAGATGCCTGGTGAAGAAGGTTACCCGGCATACTTAGGTTCCCGTCTGGCGCAGTTCTATGAAAGAGCCGGACATGTGGTATCCCTTGGTAAAGAAGGAAGAGAAGGTGCACTTTCCGTTATCGGAGCGGTATCTCCTCCGGGTGGTGATATCTCCGAACCGGTATCACAGGCAACCCTTCGTATTGTAAAGGTATTCTGGGGACTGGATTCCGCACTTGCGTATAAGAGACATTTCCCAGCCATCAACTGGCTGACCAGTTATTCACTGTATGTTGACAATATGGCAAACTGGTTCAACGAGGAAGTGGCAGCGGACTGGATGGAAGACCGTCAGAAGATGATGACAATCCTTCAGGAAGAAGCCGAGTTAAATGAGATCGTACAGATGGTAGGTATGGATGCCCTGTCACCGACCGACCGTCTGAAGATGGAAGCGGCAAGATCCATCCGTGAGGACTTCTTACATCAGAATTCCTTCCACGAGATTGACACTTACACACCGCTTCGTAAGCAGTATCTGATGATGAAACTGGTACTGGCATTTTATGAGAAATCTGTCGACGCACTGAACAAGGGTGCGGACATGAATACACTGATCGCCATGCCGGTAAGAGAAAAGATCGGCCGTTATAAATATACAACAGACGACGATATCGAAAGTGAATATAAGAATGTAGAAGAAGAACTGGACAAGGAAGTTGCGGCTGCATTCGGGAAGGAGGACTTCTAAATTATGCCAAAAGAATATAGAACCATACAGGAAGTTGCCGGACCTCTGATGCTGGTACGCGGCGTTGAAAATGTAGCCTATGACGAATTGGGTGAGATTGAGCTTGCAAGCGGTGAGAAGCGCCGCTGTAAGGTTCTGGAGATCAATGGAAATGATGCACTGGTGCAGTTATTCGAAAGTGCCACGGGTATCAACTTAAGTAACAGTAAAGTACGTTTTCTGGGACGAAGCATGGAGCTTGGTGTATCGGAAGATATGCTTGGACGTGTCTTCGACGGACTGGGCCGCCCGATCGACGGAGGACCGGAGATCCTGCCGGATGAAAGACGTGACATCAACGGACTTCCTATGAATCCGGCAGCCAGAAGCTATCCGGAAGAGTTTATCCAGACCGGTGTATCTGCCATCGACGGACTGAACACATTGGTTCGTGGACAGAAGCTTCCGATCTTCTCGGCATCCGGACTTCCACATGCCAACCTGGCAGCACAGATTGCAAAGCAGGCAAAGGTACGCGGAAGCAATGAGAAATTCGCCGTAGTATTTGCTGCTATGGGTATCACATTCGAAGAGTCGAACTTCTTCGTAGAATCTTTCAAAGAGACAGGAGCCATCGACAGAACGGTATTGTTCGTCAACCTGGCAAATGACCCAGCAATCGAGCGTATTTCCACACCTCGTATGGCACTGACAGCAGCCGAGTATCTTGCATTCGAAAAAGACATGCATGTACTGGTAATTATGACAGATATTACCAACTATGCAGATGCACTCCGAGAAGTATCTGCCGCACGTAAGGAAGTACCAGGACGCCGTGGATATCCTGGATATATGTACACTGACCTTGCAACATTATATGAAAGAGCCGGAAGGCAGAATGGCAAGAAGGGAAGTATCACATTGATTCCGATCCTGACCATGCCGGAAGATGACAAGACGCATCCAATCCCGGACCTTACCGGCTACATCACCGAAGGCCAGATCATCTTAAGCCGTGACTTATACCGCAAAGGTATCAAGCCTCCGATCGATGTATTGCCATCCCTGTCCCGTCTGAAAGATAAAGGAATCGGAGAAGGCAAGACGAGAGCTGATCATTCGAACACGATGAACCAGCTGTTCGCAGCGTATGCACGAGGAAAAGATGCAAAAGAATTAATGACCATTTTAGGAGAAGCAGCCCTTACCGATATCGACCTGGTATATGCGAAATTCGCAGATGCATTTGAAAAAGAATATGTATCACAGGGATACGATACCGACAGACCGATTGAAGAGACATTGGAGATTGGATGGAAGCTGCTGTCTATGCTGCCTAGAGCAGAGCTCAAGCGAATTGATGATAAGTTCTTAGATATGTATTATGGTAAGCAGTAAGCCATGCGCAGATTCGAGCCGGCATGGCGTCCAATATATAAAGTAAAGAAAGGAGTGATACTATGGCGTCAACCCAGGTAACCCCTACCCGTATGGAACTGACCAGGACCAAGAAAAAACTGGTCACAGCCATAAAAGGTCACAAACTTCTGAAAGATAAGCGAGACGAACTGATGCGTCAGTTCCTGGATCTGGTAAAAGTGAACATGGAGCTTCGGGAAAAGGTAGAAGCAGGTATCCGTTCGGCCAATCGGAATTTTGTCATAGCCAAAGCCGGCATGGACGAAGCGACTCTGAACACGGCACTGATGGCTCCGAAGCAAGAGGTAGATCTGGAAGTCGGACAGAAGAATGTCATGAGTGTAGACATTCCTGTATTCGAGACGAAGACAAGAACCGCCGATGCGAATGACATTTATTCGTATGGATTTGCATTTACATCGAGTGATCTGGATGGGGCCGTAAAATCTTTGGCAGATATCCTGCCGGATATGCTGAAGCTTGCAGAGACAGAAAAAGCCTGCCAGCTTATGGCGGTCGAGATCGAAAAGACCAGAAGACGTGTCAACGCCCTGGAGCATGTGATCATTCCGGAAGCACAGAAGAATATCAAGTATATTACTATGAAGCTTGACGAGAATGAACGAAGCACCCAGATCCGTCTGATGAAGGTGAAAGATATGATGCTGGAGGAAGCGCATCATTACAAAGAAAAGGAGTAGGAATACTGAGAAATTCTCAGATAAAAAATCCGCAGATATAAGTTGAAAAGCTTAAATCTGTGGATTTTTTTATGTCAGAATAAGCCGGAAAAATAGTTAGAAATCCATTCTTATTGTACGCAAATTCATTGACAAACCACTACTGTGTGATACAATATAGTTAAGAACTACTATAGTATACAAGGTAGGTGGAAACATGTATGATAAATCACAATTAATGAAGGGGACTTTAGAAGGATGTATCTTGCAGATTTTATCCGAGACGGTTACATACGGATATGAGATTGTAACGACATTGACAGAGTTCGGATTTGAAGATGTAAAAGAGGGAAGTATTTATCCATTACTCGTACGATTGGAAAAGAAAGGGATGATTTCTTCAGAACTACGACCATCGCCGCTTGGACCAAAAAGAAAGTATTATTCATTAACGGCTGAAGGAGAGGCATATTTGCAGGAGTTTATTAAATGCTGGACGGAAGTACAATCATCAGTAAATAGAATTTTGAAAAAGGAGGAGTAGATTATGTTGACGAAGAAAAATAAAAGAATGGTCAGGAAGATGAAAAAATACATCAAGACATTCCCACTTACAGAAAAAGAAATTGACCAAATGATTGAAGATATCACTGGAATGGCGGAAGAAGCACAGGAGCGTAATGAAAATTTTGAAACAGTACTGGGAAAGTCGGTTCATGAATTTTGTGATGATCTGATTTATTCTGTAGGAGGAATCAAAGCACCGGGAGGACGGAAATTAATTAGAGGAACTTCGATATATTTTCAATTGTTGGGACTTTGGGGAATTGTAGGTTGTTTGATTAATGTTTGTTTTTTGGCTGGAGAACGTGTACACACATTATGGATGCTTGCAATTTCAATAGGCATCTGGTATCTGGGACATTATGGGGAAGCAAACTGTAATAATACAGAAAAAACAAAACAGTTAACAGCAGGAATTGTTATCTATATGGGTGTTGATTTGTTAATTTATTGCAATGAAATTATTATTGCAATAGATAATGGAAAAGCTTTTTTGAAAACATCAGATTTCCCAATTTTAATTATTGGAATTATTGTTAATTTTGGTCCAGCAATTCTGTATCTGGTTGGGGCAAGAAGGAACAGGCCGGCAGGAGAACAAATAGAAGTTGAAAGTAGATGACAAGAGATGGGGAAACATTTTTCTTTAAAGGAATAGTATATGAAAGTATTATTGAAAATATTAAAAAAGAATGTGCGTAATAGTATTGTATGTTTTATGAGTACTATTTTAGCTGCAATTATATTATTCGTGTTTCTTGGAGTTAAAGAATTGGTTCTTGGAACGATGAGTATGGAAGAAAGAGTTCGGTCGCAACAAGGAGTTGCGATTCAAACGTACATGTATATATTGCTGTTTATTGGCCTGATTTTGATCAGCTATACAGTAAGCAATTATAGCCGGATAAGAATCAAAGATTATGGAATGTTTATGGTATTCGGAGAAGAAAAGAAAGATATTATCCGGATGATAATTCTGGAATATGGGATTATATGTGGTATTTCGTGGCTGATTGGGTGTGTACTGGGAACGCCTTTTGTAATTCTTCTTCAGTCTATATTCAGAAAAGAAGGGATTCAAACAGTTCAAGATCCATGCTGGTTTCTAAAGAATATTGGAAGTACATGTTTTTATATGTGTGTTATTTTGTGCATTGCAGTAATCATGAATATAATAAAAATTCAAAACAATTCACTGGCTTCGCTTTTGAATACGGAACAGAAAAGGGGGACGGTTCCGTCTGTTAAAGCAAGCGTGATAGGTGCGGTTGCAGGGCTGATCTGTTTTGTGTTTGCAATTATTCTTTTTTCGAAGGTTCCTATGACATATCCACGTATGAAATATGGAGTTCTTTTTTCGCTGACCGGATTATATCTTTGGTTTACTTATTTGGGAAATGTTATATTGCGATGGGTGAAAAAGAAAGAAAAATGGTATGACAGATATATTCTTACGCTAAAAACGTTGTATCACAGATTTTCAGAAAATAAAAATATAATTTTAATTGTTTTTATTATTAATGTATTTGTATGGGTGATTGTAAATATCAATATTATAGAATACGGTAATCTTTCTTCCGAGTATTTATGGAAATATCCATATAATTATGTATGTATGACAGAAGAAAAATATACAGACGAAATTCATAAGGTTATAAAAGAACCAGATGAAAAAATAGATGAATATGCGTATATTCCGCTCATAAGCAATGATGGAGGGGAATATGTAGGTATTTCGGAGGATTCCTATAACAAACTTACAAAGAATAAGAAAGAGCATATCAAACAGGGAGAGGTAAAGGCAGTTCTGGAAAAATCAAAACAAGACGATGAAAACATGTTTCAGGATAAACATGTTTATTTAAAAACAGCAACAGGAATGCGTAAATTTGCGATAAAAAAAGAAGTGAAAGAAGTTTTATTTGTTGCTCAACAGTCGGATATTATACGAATTCTGGTTATGAATAATAGTGATTTTGATATGCTTAGATCTTTGCAGAAAAAGAATACGGTTATTATGACGCAGCAAACAGAAAAAGAGACGGCGATTGATGAGGGCAAATTAAAAGTATGTGAAAAGAAATATGAGATAATTGGTTTTTATAAAGGCTCATTGATGAAAGAAGACAGACAGGATGACCTGACAACTCTTATCTTTTACATTTGTATTGGTGCATTTTTGATTATTAGTGGAATAATGATTTTATCTATAAAAATATGGTCAGACATTTCTAATGTAAGTATGAAATATGGATTCTTGAAAAAAATAGGCATGGAGACCAAAGAAATAAAGAAAAATGTGAAAAAGGAACTTTCGCTTTCTTTATGGATCGTATTTATACTTTCGATTGTAATAAGTGGTGGTGCTTTGAGTTATATTACATGGAACGTTGATTGGCTCTTGAAAAAACAGGTATTGATAACATTTTTTGTGCTGTTGTTGTTTCAGGCAGGGTACATTATCTTATTAAGAGAGTATGGATGGAGACTTGTTAAGCAACAAATTCAGGGTGAAAGAAGGGAAAAGATATGGAAGTGATCAGCGGAGAGAAGATTGTGAAAAATTACGGTAAATTTGAGGTGCTAAAGGGCATCGGACTAAATGTACAGGATGGAGAATTTGTCGGGATTATAGGAAAATCAGGGAGTGGCAAGACAACACTTTTGAAAATTCTGGGATTAATTGAATCTGTAACAGATGGGACACTTCTATACAAGAAAAATGAAATCTCAAAATTGTCAGATAAAGAACTTGCGAGAATACGAAGAGAAGAATTAGGCTTCGTATTTCAAGAATTTTATTTGATGGATAGCCTAGATGTTTTTGAAAACATTATGCTGCCTTTCTATATCAGCAAAACAGTAGATGATTCCAAAAAAGAACGAGCAAGAGTGTTAATGGAAAAATTCGGAATCAGAACTTTGGAAAAAAAGATGCCAAACGAATTGTCAGGAGGCGAAAGGCAGAGAGTTGCCATTTGCAGGGCATTAATAAATGATCCAGAGATTGTTTTTGCGGATGAGCCGACCGGAAACCTTGACTCGAAGTCTGGGAAGATTGTGATTGAGTCGTTGAAGGATATTAATGAACATATGGGAAAGACGATTATTATGGTTACACATGACCCACAGATGGCAAGTTATTGCAGCCGGTTGATTCTGCTGAAAGATGGTGTGATATTGGAAGACTTGGAGAATAATAGAAATCAAGAATCTTTTTATCAAGAGATTCTTGGAAAGATGAAAGAGTTGTAGAAGGTTCACAAAAATTAAGCATTTCTAAACCACGTATTGAAAATAAAAATCAGGCATGTTATTGTATCGATACGCAGATGAATTCTAATATCTGCACTGTATTTATAGTTACCATTCATTTATTTCAGACCCAGATAATCGGGAAAGAATCCAAAATGAACAATACAACAAACAGATAATGCATGCCTGATAAAAGAAGTTGACTGTATATACTGGTATATATATAAACTCTGTGTTATCATATCCATAAAGATAAACAGCTCTTCTTTACAGGGAACATATCTGTATAAGAGCGGAGAGCTACTTATGGACCAAAGAAGATCATTAAAAGAATTAAACTTGCTGGACAAATCATTGACAGTAAACTATTACCACCGGGAGCCGCTGATTTCAACTTGTTGAATGAAGTCCTGGTTGTGATGATTACGCCATTTGATTTGTTTGGATATGGCTTATATCGCTACACATTTCAGATGAAATGTGAGGAGATCCCGGAATTGAAACTGGATGATGGAGCAACGAGGATATTTTTAAATACCAGAGGGGAACATCCAGAGTTGCTACCATCAGAGCTGATAGAACTTTTGAAGTATATGCAACATAGTACAGATGAAGTGTCAGGGGCATGCGAAAGTAAACGGATTCAAGAAATGCATAGACGTGTTTGTCAGATCAGAGCAAGTGAGAAGACAGAGGTGAAGTATATGCAGACGTGGGAAGAAAAGATACAGAACGAAAAAGCTGCTGAAGGATAATGGTGAAAGGCTGCTGCTGTAGAAGTACAGGGCAGCTTTTTGCTTGTATCAAGATAAGAAATATTAAGAAAGTTGTTATAGAATCGCCCAAAAGAATAGAGTATAATCAAAATTAAGAAATTACGAAAAGAGGATCGGCCTATGAAATTAATGACAGAATCTATCTATATCGGACATGACATGAAGCGGTTCAACGAGATCCGGGATGCGCTGGATCTGGCGAAGATTCCATACAAACATAAAGTAAGAAATCAGGACTCAGAGTGGCTTTTTCAGGGAAAAGGAACGAAGAGATCCCAATTTGGAAGTATCGGAGTAGATCAGGATAAGGCATATGAATATGAAATTCTGGTGAGAAAGGAAGATAAAGCAAGAGCAGAACATGAGATTATATAATGCAATCATGAAGCATTTTACTCAGAAGATTCTTGGAAAGATGAAAGAGTTGTAGAAGTTTTATAAAAATTGAGCATTTCTAAATTACATATTGAAAATAAAATAAGGAATGTTATTCTAATCTAAAAATAGGAGCTTTATTTAAAAATATACTCTGTTTTAGGAGGTGCCGCATGTTAAAGAATAATAAAATCAAAATATTATGTCTGCTCATAATCGGAATCGTATTTTTGTATATATATGGACCAATTGCCTTCATGAAAGATGGATTAGTAACGAGACAGAGTGTAAATTCTTTTGATGAATTATACGAGCTAGGACCAGCACGCCGGCATAAATGTGAAAATGGTACACGTATTTATATTGTATATTTTGGATGGTCTGCTCCAAAAGTTAAAAAAGAAATAGTATATCAAAAGAATGAAGAAACACAAAAGCAAATAGTGGATGTTGATACGCAAAAAATTATTCCGGGATTATATTATATTTCATGGGATACAAAAAGTTCTGTATACAGAATTGAAACAAGAAAAAAATATTATTTTGTAATACCTTATTGCTAAGGTGATTAACATTATCAAAAAAGGAAATAGTAAAAAATACATTGATTAATATTTATTGATATGTTAATATGTACCAAAGCATATTTCAAAAAAATCAACGGTATATAAAAACGGACATATACCATCTATAATCTAATTTTATTTCAGAAATCTATGCTTTCATACCAATCAATTGTAAAAAAGCAGGAGATGACTGAAAGAGTAAAAAGACATCCTCCTGCATACAGGAGGAAACTGAATATGGCGAAAAGAAAGAATCAAAAGAGACGGAGCAAGAAGTATCAGGTGAATAACCGGCAGTTAAAGGCAAAAAGGATGTACAAGGATACAATTTTTAGAATGTTGTACCATGACAAAGAGAATTTGTTATCATTGTACAATGCGGTGAATGGAAGAGAGTACACAGATCCGGAAAAGTTGCAGGTTGTTACATTGGAAAATGCGATTTATATGGGAATGAAAAATGATCTGGCGTTTATTATGGATATGAATTTATATTTATATGAACATCAGTCAACGTATAATCCGAATATTCCACTTAGAAATTTGTTTTATATTGCGGATGAGTATCAACGATTAGTGGTTCGGAAATCATTATATTCAACTGTGATACAAAAGATACCAACGCCAAGATTTTTAGTATTTTATAATGGAACAAAAGAAGTTGAAGATCGTAGTGAGTTCCGATTATCTTCTGCATACGAGAATCCAACAGAAAATCCAGATCTGGAGTTAAGAGTGACTATGCTGAATGTGAATGATGGCCACAGTTCAGATTTGATGGAACATTGTAGAACATTAAAGGAATATGCACAATATGTCGCCAGAGTAAGAAAATATGCGGCGAAACAGGATGTCTCTTTAGAAGAAGCAGTTACGAGAGCAGTTGACGAATGCATAGAAGAAGGAATCCTGGCAGAGTTTTTATTGAAGAATAAGACTGAGGTGATCAAAGTGAGCATCTATGAATATGACAAAGAGTTTGAAGAAAAGAAACTGCGGAAAGCAGAGTTTGAGGCTGGAAGACAGGATGGAATCGAGATTGGAAGACAGGATGGAATCGAAATTGGAAGACAGGACGGAATCGAGATTGGAAGACAGGATGGAATCGAAATTGGAAAGCGGATACTCTTAGAAAAAATAATAAAGAAGAAATTGAAAAAAGGAAAATCAACAGAACAGATAGCAGATGAATTAGAAGAAGATATAAACATAATTCAAAAAGTGGTTGAGAAATTAAAAAGCCAAATATAGAATTTGTCAAAAGAATTCCCTGAAGTGAATAATAAAACTTCAGGGAATTTATCATTTGCTCACTACCGGTATTATTCTGTAGTATCACGTCGGATCAATACAGGCGTAATCTGCTTATGAACCGGCTCTTTTAAAGGAGTTGGTTTTCTTTTTTTCATTTCATTCATCTGGAGAACCAGAAGCTCCATGGCAGTCTGTGCAATTTTCTCAATTTGCTGTCCAACGGTTGTGATTGGAAGGATGGCTTCGCTTGCAATAGGAGAATCATCGAATCCGACAATCTGATAATCCTTCGGAAGTTTTCCGTATTTCTGGAATATCAGGTTTAGGAACATACTGGCATAAGTGTCATTCGCAAGAAAGACTCCCTTTTTTTGTGCCGGATATTTCTCTTCAATTTCATTAAATATATTCTTTAGCTGAGCTAAAGTTTCCTGATAAGTGTTTCCCATATTTCTTTGGATCAGTTCATGAGTAATATGATGCTCATTACAGATATCTTCAAATCCCTGAATACGCCCATAAGTCGGGAGGGTATCAGAAAATATGGAATTGATATGTAAAATGACATCACAGTTATTACGTATCAACAAACTGGTTGCCTGAACACCACCCAGATAGTTGTCTGTAGACACGCTGCAGACATGGTCACATTCCCGCTCAATCGTGACAACCGGGAGTTTATAAGAAGCAAGTTCTTCAGACGAAATGGTATTGCTTAAGACAATAAGTCCCTCAATCTTATAAGCCATCAGTTCATGAATATATTTTTCTTCAATCTCTTTTTTATTATTTCCAATGAATACAAGAAATTTATAATTATACTTTTCGTAAGTAGAAAGTAACTGGTTTAACATCTCAGAGTAATAGTGAAGATACAGGTTGGGGATGATAATTCCAACAAATTCACTTTTTCCATTAGCCAGTACTTTGGCGAGCTTATTTTCCTGGTATCCAAGGACATCCAGTGCATGAGTGATTTTTTCCTGATTTTCAAGAGTCAGAGAATCCGGATTATTAAAATATCTGGAAATGGTAGTTTTTGAAAAGCCTGTATAAGCGGCTATATCTGCAAAAGTTACTTTTTTCTGTTTCATGTAAATCCTCTTCCTTATAATGTATATTATCAGTATAGCAAGTGCATTGAAAAAAATCAAACAAAAAATAACTAGTTAAGTAACCGGTAACTTTTTCTTTGAAATCTATTGACAAGTAAGATTCAGGATAGTATTATGAACATACAAAGTAACCGGTTACTTAACTGGTTACGCAATCGTGAATCTGAAAGGAGAAAGCTATGAAGAAACGAACAGTAGGGGTACTGCTGGCAGCATTCTTTGCAATGGCATTGACGGGGTGTGGAGATAAACAGCCGCAACCAGGAGAAGTAAAGGGATATGACAAAGGCGAAGAATATCTTTCTATCTGGGTACATTCAATCGAAGACACAGAAGAAGGACAGTGCTACAGGAAATCTGTAGATGCATTTAATAAGAAATATGATGGGAAATATTTTGCAGATATTGAATTTATTCCACGAAATGACAGTGGTGGAGGCTATTCGGATAAGATTAATGCATCGGTTATGTCAGGAGATCTGCCGGATGTGCTGACTGTTGACGGACCGAACATTGCGGCATATGCAGAGAATGGAATTATTCAGCCGCTTGCAAAATTAACAGACGAAGAACAGAGCGTGTATCTGGATTCCATTATTCAGCAGGGAACGTATAATAACAAGCTCTATGCGCTTGGAGCAATGGAATCCAGCGTGGGACTTTATTATAACAAAGATATTCTCGCAGAAGCGGGTGTAGAAGTTCCAGATGCAGATCACCCATGGACATGGAGTGAATTCACAGAGGTGTTAAAGAAAGTACAGCCGGTAGTAGAGAAGAAAAAAGGTTATGCGCTGGATATGACTTTCCCGACAGGAGAAGCTACGATTTATTATTATGCACCGTTTTTCTGGTCAAATGGCGGTGACTTTGTAAGTAAAGATGGACTGAAGGTGAACGGTGTATTCAATTCAAAAGAGAATCTGGAAACAGTGAATTATTTTAAATCGTTTTTGGATAATGGATATATGTCTAAAGTACAGATCACAGACCTGTTCGAAAGCGGAAGAGCAGCATTTAAGTTCGACGGGGCATGGGAAGTAAATACAATCTATAATAACTATCCGGATGTAAACCTTGGAGTTGCACCATATGTAGTATCCGATAACTGGGATGGCGGAAGATATACACCAACCGGTTCCTGGGCATTTGCGGCATCATCAAAGACGAAGAAACTAAAAGGTGCGACAAAGCTGGTACAGTGGATGAGTGGTGTAGAAAGTGGAAAGCGTCTGTGGGATGAAAGTAAGAGTTTCCCATCTACATATGAAGCGTTTGAGAGCAGTCCGATTTTTGAAGAAGATGAGAATTATAAAGCCTTATATCATCAGCTGAGTAAATATGGACATCCAAGATCAAAAACACCTGTATATCCACAGGTTAGTGCATCGGTACAGGAAGTATTGGAAAATTCGGTACTTACCGATAATGATGCGAAGACAGAATTGGATAAATCTGTAGAAAGGATTAACGCAAAATTAAAGCGTTATGTGATGAAATAATGAAGAAAAGAACAGAATCCATTATGGGAATGGCGTTTTTTGGACCGGCACTTGTGTTACTTACGATATTTTTATTCCTGCCAATGATCCTGACATTGATTTTCAGTTTTACTGATTTCTTTGCTTTAAATCCGGGACTGACGCATTTTGTCGGACTGGACAACTATATTCAGATTTTTAAAGATGATGTGTTTTCACAGGCATTTTTTAATACCGTAAAGTTTGTGATCATTATTGTTCCGCTGCAGGGAATTGGAGCGCTTGTGCTGGCACTTCTGATTAATAAAGTGACGCATTGTAAGAAGTATTTCAAAGTAGCATTCTTTGTTCCGGTGGTCATGTCACTTGCTGTTGTGTCAACACTGTGGATTCAGATCTACAGCCCGGAAGGAATTATGAATGCAATCCTTTCTTTCTTTGGAATTGATGCACAGCCATTCATCAACAGTGCCAGTCAGGCACTTCCATCCATCGCGATCATGAGTGCATGGCAGGGAATGGGATATCAGATGATCATCTTCCTGGGAGGAATCCAGGCAATCAATCCGGCACTTTATGAAGCGGCCGAGATGGACCATGCAACACCGTGGCAGAAATTCAAGGACATTACCCTGCCGGAATTGAAACCATTGTGTGTGTTCGTTTTAATTACGATTACGATCGGAGCATTCCGTATGTTGGTACAGCCAATGGTTATGACCGGAGGAGGACCATCGAATTCAACGTATACGGTTGTGTATGATATATATGAAACAGGTACTGTTAACTGGGAAATTGGACTGGCATCTACAATGGCTATTGTATTCGCATTCTTTGTAATGATACTGACCGTGATCCAGACAATCGCAACAAGAGATAAGGAGGATCAGAATGTTAACAAAAAAGCAAAAAAGAAATAATTGGATACTGACGGTCGTACTTCTGATCGTATCATTGTTGTTCCTGTTCCCGGTTATCTGGATGCTGGCAAACTCATTCAAACCAGACGCGGCAATCACTGCTGATATGAACAGTATGGCGGCATTCATTCCACCGGCATTGAACGGCAATTTCTTTGAAAATTATGTATCTGTATTAACAAATACAGGATTTGTACGATATATGTGTAATACCTTGTTCTATGCAGCAATATTGATCGTACTTGGTGTAATTGTAAATGGACTGGCAGGATATGCATTGGCTAAGATTAATTTTCCATTCAGAGAACGCTGGCTTCTGATCATTATGCTTCTGATGATCGTACCGATGGAGACGATCATTACGATACATTTCCTGATCATTGCAAAACTTGGACTTCTGAATACGGTGCTTGGATATGTACTTCCAATGATCGTGAATCCGTTTAACATTTTCCTGTTCCGTCAGGTATTCCTGGGACTTCCGGATGATGTATATGAGGCAGCACAGTTAGATCACTGTGGACCGGTAAAATACTTTTTTACTATGGTTCTTCCAATGTCAAAGAGTGTAGTGGCAACGGTTAGTGTATTTACATTCCTGAATGTATGGAATGATTATCTGTGGCCGTCACTTGTATTTACATCCAGTGATCTTCTGACTGCACAGATTGGTCTGAATGCGATTACATCAAATGATAACACAACAACAGGACAGACCCTTGCAGTTATCACAATGGTAACAATTCCGGTCATTATTATCTATTCACTCTTCTCAAAACAGATCGTAGAGGGTGTAATATCAACAGGTTCCAAGGAGGGCTAAAAGATGAGCTTTATCGAATTTAAAAATATATGTAAAAAATATGCAGGAAACGATAAGAATTCCGTGACAGACTTTAACTTAGATGTAGAAGAAAAAGAATTTATCGCATTTGTCGGACCATCCGGATGCGGTAAATCCACAACACTCCGAATGATCGCAGGATTTGAAGAGATTACAAGTGGAGACCTTTTTATTGATGGAAAACGTGTGAATGAGGTTGCACCGGCGGATCGAGGAATCTCTATGGTGTTCCAGAACTATGCACTGTATCCACATATGACGGTAGAAAAAAATATTTCTTATGGATTGAAGAACATGAAGGTTCCGGTAGATGAGATCAAGAAAAAAGTAGACTGGGCAATTGATATCCTGGGACTCGAAGAATATCGTTACCGTAAGCCTAAGAATTTATCAGGTGGACAAAGACAGAGAGTGGCACTTGGAAGAGCGATTGTAAAAGACCAGAAAGTCTTTCTGATGGATGAGCCACTTTCTAACCTGGATGCAAAACTGCGTGTCAGCATGAGAAATGAGATCAGCAAATTACATAGAAATCTTGGAAGTACAACCATCTATGTTACACATGACCAGGTAGAAGCCATGACAATGGCAGACCGCATTGTAATCATGAAAGATGGCGTGATACAGCAGGTTGGAAAACCGATGGATCTGTACGAACATCCGGTGAATAAATTTGTGGCAGGATTTATCGGCTCTCCGCAGATGAACTTCTATGATGTAAAAATAGACGGAAGAAATCTAATCTTCAAAGATGGAAATAAGATTGAACTTCCGGAAGCAATTGCAAAACGTATTGCGGGATACTCAGAAGTTATCATGGGAATCAGAGGAGAAGATATCAAGTTTGATACAACTAATCTGGATGTCTATGGAAGTCATCAGAAAGCAGTTATTGACAATACGGAGATTATGGGAAATGAGAATAATCTGTATTTTGACTTCGGAGGAAGCGTAACGATTGCAAGAGTATCAAAATATGAAGTAAGCCAGGTGGGAGATGAGGTGGAATTTACCTTTATGCCACATAAGATGCATTTCTTTGATAAGGAAACAGAGCAGGTGATCGGAGCAGAATAATTTAGAATAAAAGAGGAAGAACGTATGCTTGAAAAAGCCAATGAATATATCAGACAGAATCACATAGATGAAAAAGAAAAATCATTATTCCATGTGACACCGGAAACAGGATGGATGAATGACCCGAATGGTTTCTCTGTATATCAGGGAAAAGTACATTTATTCTATCAGTTCTATCCATATAAAACAGAATGGGGACCGATGCACTGGGGGCATCAAGTGACCGAAGATCTGGTAAAATGGGAAGCATATCCGGTAGCTATGGCACCTGATCAGGATTATGATCACATTGGATGTTTCTCGGGAAGTGCAGTAGAAGCTGATGGAAAGCATGTGCTGCTTTATACAGGAGTAAGCCAGAAAGACGGAAAAGAAATCCAGAATCAGTGCATTGCCATTGGAGATGGGAAGATTTATGAAAAATGGCAGGATAATCCAGTTATAAAAGGAGATATCATGCCGGAGAAATTTGACAGAAAAGACTTCCGTGATCCGAAGATATGGAAAAAGGATGGCAGATATTATTGCGTTGTAGGCAATCGCTATGAGGAAAATTGTGGGCAAATAGTCTTATTTAGCAGTGCGGACTATAAAAACTGGCGGTATGAAAAAGTCCTTTTGAGAAATGACGGAAAGAATGGAGATATGTTAGAGTGTCCGGATTATCTGGAAGTAGACGGGTATCCTGTAATCATTTGTTCTCCGCAGAATATGCATGCTCAAAAGTACGAATTTCATAACGGTCATAATTCCATTTATATTATTGGAGATGCAGAAAAAGAAATATCGGATTTTGCATGGGAGAAAAAGAGAAGCCTAGATTATGGACTGGACTTTTATGCACCACAGACAACAGAGCTTCCGGATGGCAGGCGGATCATGGTCGCATGGATGAAGTCGTGGGATGCACGTGTCATGACAAAAGGACAGAAATGGCAGGGAATGATGACACTCCCAAGAGAATTAAAAATCAAAGATGGGAAAATCTGGCAAAGTCCGGTGAGAGAACTGGAAAAGTATAAGAAAAATCCAATCATCTATACAGAACAGAAAATTAGCGGACAGATGTCTTTGGATGGTATCAATGGCCGGGTGATTGATATGACGGTAGAACTTACGAATGTAGAAGGCCGGGAGTTCAAGGTAGATGTGGCACATAATGAAGAATATACAACAACATTTACATATTATCCGGAAAAACATCAGATTGAAATTGACCGGACCTACAGTGGTGTAAATGCGGATGTTGTCTGTGTGAGAAAGATAGAAATTGCGGAAAAACATCATGCGCCGAAACTACATTTTATCATGGACAGATATTCTGTAGAATTATTTATTAATGATGGAGAGCAGACGGCAAGTGTGGTCATTCCTACGCCATTGAAAGCAAATGAAATTATATTTACTAGTGATGAAGCGGCAACCGTTAATATTGAAAAATATGAGATAACATTCAATTAGAAGAGATAGTTTCTCATTCACCGATTGATGTCCCCGTGCATATCTTAATACAGATAGAACCGCCAAGGAGCAATCAGGATTATGGAGAACAAATTACCGTTCTATATGGCTTATCCGGTTCCGCTGCTGTATAATGATGACCGGAATGCGAGAAGAGACTATGACTATATGAAAAGCATTTACCCGGATACGGCGAAGAGAGTACTTCCTTATATGGAAGAGGAATGTGACAGAATGGAATATGATGGAAGTATGATGTATGATGAATATCCGGACCGCCTGCAGCTTCGTCTGATGTGCCGCAGGATCTATGATAAGGCGGAGAAGGAAGAAGAGAACCCGGGTGCCTGGCTTATGGATCTGATCGAGGTTATGACATATCAGGAACTTTGCAGGAGACGTGTGGAACATAGAGAGATACGTAAAAAAATATATTGATCTACAAGAGGGCATCTGGAAAAAAACTTCCACTTCGCCCTCTTGTATGTTATACTGTGCGGTGATAAATGAATGTTTTCAGATGAAAAAGTCAGAACATAACATACAGGAGGGCACATCGTGGCAGATAATAACATTATTTTTATCGGAATGCCGGCAGTCGGGAAAAGTACAGTTGGTGTGGTAATTGCAAAGAGACTGGGATACAGATTTGTAGACACGGATATTCTGATCCAGGAATCAGAAGGAAAACTTCTGAAAGATATTATTGCTGACGTTGGACCGGATGGCTTCCTGAAAGTAGAAGACCGGGTCAATGCACAGGTGAAAGCGGAACGTACCGTTATCTCGCCGGGAGGTAGCGTAGTATATTGTGAAAATGCGATGAAACATTATAAAGAAATCGGCAAAGTCGTATATTTACAGGCATCATTTGAGACAATAAACAGCAGACTTAAAAACGCCAAAGGCCGTGGAGTGGTACTGCGTGACGGACAGACGCTCAAAGATCTGTATGATGAAAGAGTAAAGCTTTTTGAAAAGTATGCAGATATTACAGTGTGTGAAGATAATCAGAAGCTGGAAGATACGATTGAATCGGTATTAGATGCATTAGGGGAGTAAAAGTGCACAAGTATAGATAGAACAATTGAAATATGTTACAATAAAATTACATAACTGTAAAAAATATTTTACAATTGAGAAATTTGTGCTATAATAGGCGCGAACCCTTTTGGGGTTATATTGTGATGCAGAAATTTATGTACAATTTGAGATAGTTATAAATATTGAACAAAAGATTTATTGTAATTAGAGATTCATATAAATATTAATGAGGTGTAATTAATGGAACAGTATATTATTAAGGGCGGTCATCCGCTTGTGGGAGAAGTGGAAATCGGCGGTGCCAAGAACGCGGCACTTGCAATTCTTGCAGCAGCAATTATGACAGATGAGACCGTATTAATCGATAACTTACCAGATGTGAATGACATTAACGTACTGATCGATGCAATCGAGGGGATTGGAGCGAAGGTACACCGTGTCGACCGTCATACAGTAAAGATTAATGGAGCCAGTATCAAGAACGTAGATATTGAGTATGATTATATTAAGAAGATCCGTGCTTCCTATTATCTTCTTGGCGCATTACTTGGAAAGTATAAACGTGCCGAAGTTGCACTTCCGGGAGGATGTAATATCGGAAGCAGACCAATCGACCAGCATCTCAAAGGATTCCGTGCGTTAGGTGCAGATGTAGATATTGAACATGGCAAGATCGTTGCAGAGGCAGACCGTCTTGTCGGAAAGCATATTTATTTCGACGTGGTAAGTGTTGGAGCAACGATTAACGTTATGATGGCAGCAGCTATGGCAGAAGGACTTACCATTCTGGAAAATGTCGCAAAAGAGCCACATGTTGTAGATGTTGCGAACTTCCTGAACAGCATGGGAGCCAACATCAGGGGAGCAGGTACAGATGTGATCAAGATCCGTGGTGTACAGCGCCTTCACAGAACAGAATATTCTGTGATCCCGGATCAGATCGAAGCAGGAACATTCATGTTCGCAGCAGCAGCAACAAAGGGAGATGTAACGGTACTGAATGTTATTCCGAAGCATCTGGAGGCTACGATCGCAAAACTGGTAGAAATCGGATGTGAAGTGGAAGAATTCGATGATGCTGTACGTGTCGTATCAAAAGGAGATCTTACAAGCACACATGTGAAGACCCTTCCGTATCCTGGATTTCCGACAGATATGCAGCCGCAGATCGGCGTAACACTGGCTTTATGTAAGGGGACAAGTATCATTACAGAGAGTATTTTTGAAAACCGTTTCAAATATCTGGATGAGCTTGCAAGAATGGGTGCAAATGTGAAAGTAGAAGGTAATTCTGCAACGATTGAAGGCGTGACAGAATTTTCGGGAGCCAGAGTGAGCGCACCGGATCTTCGTGCAGGAGCAGCACTCTGTATAGCTGGTCTGGCAGCTGACGGAATCACAATCGTAGACGATATCGTATATATCCAGAGAGGATATGAAAGATTCGAAGAGAAGCTCCGTGGTATCGGCGGAATCATCGAAAAAGTAGATTCCGAAAAAGCAATCCAGAAATTCAAATTAAAAGTAGGCTAGATGATACATTTTCTTAGGTATGTCTATTGACAGTATGTGTAAAATAGAGTAAAGTCTTAGTCGTACCAGAAATATAATAAAAGCAAACTTTCTCTTATTCAGAGCAGTGGAGATACAAAGGATCTATGAAACTGCGGCAACCCCATATATGGAAGGTGCCAGCCTGAGCGAGTGATCGAACAATAAGAGGATTGGTTTATGAAGATATCAAACCGTCCACTTATGTAAGTGGACGGTTTTTCAGTTCGGTAAAACAGGGGAATCTACAAAAAACTGTCGGCAATCCTGAGAGAAAGAATGCAGGAATGTTTTAAGAAAAAAGGAGAGAAGAACGTGGAAAGAAGATTATTTACGTCAGAATCAGTAACAGAGGGACATCCGGATAAAATGTGTGATCAGATTTCTGATGCCATTCTGGATGCATTGATGGCACAGGATCCAATGAGCCGTGTCGCATGCGAGACAGCAACTACAACAGGTATGGTACTTGTTATGGGTGAGATCACAACGAATGCATACGTTGATATCCAGAAGATCGTACGTGACACGATCAAAGAAATCGGATATACAAGAGGAAAATTCGGATTCGATGCAGAGACTTGCGGTGTGATCACAGCAATCGATGAGCAGTCGGCTGATATTGCTATGGGTGTTGATAAAGCGCTGGAAGCAAAAGAACATACAATGTCCGAAGAAGAGATCGATGCAATCGGAGCCGGGGATCAGGGAATGATGTTTGGTTATGCTTCTGATGAGACACCGGAATATATGCCATACCCGATCGCACTGGCACACAAGCTCTCAAGAAAGCTTACAGAAGTAAGAAAGAACGGAACACTTCCGTACTTAAGACCGGATGGAAAGACACAGGTTACGGTTGAATATGATGAGAATGGTGTTCCGGCACGTCTGGATGCAGTCGTACTTTCGACACAGCATGATCCGGAAGTGACACAGGATCAGATCCATAAAGATATTAAGAAATATGTATTCGATGCAATCATTCCGGAGGGCATGGTAGATGAGAAGACAAAGTTCTTCATCAACCCGACAGGACGTTTTGTAATCGGCGGACCACACGGAGACAGTGGACTTACAGGACGTAAGATCATCGTAGATACTTACGGTGGAATGGCACGTCACGGCGGCGGGGCTTTCTCTGGAAAAGACTGTACAAAGGTTGACCGTTCTGCCGCTTATGCAGCACGTTACGTTGCCAAGAATATTGTTGCTGCAGGACTTGCTAAGAAATGTGAGATTCAGTTGTCTTATGCAATCGGTGTAGCACATCCGACATCTATCATGGTAGATACATTCGGAACAGGTGCAGTAGAAGATGATAAACTGGTAGAGATCGTTCGTGAGAATTTTGATCTCCGCCCGGCAGGAATCATTCAGATGCTTGATCTTAGAAGACCAATCTACAAACAGACAGCGGCTTACGGACATTTCGGACGTACAGATATTGATCTTCCATGGGAGAAACTGGACAAAGTAGAAGATCTGAAAAAATATTTATAGAAATTTTATAAAAGTTTATGGGTGCTTTGGTGTGAAGCACCCATTTTTCATGCTATAATTTTTTTAGTGGAGGACAGATACATGAAGCTGAAAACGCGATTAGTTATAGCATTTTTTACGATTATCATTATACCGGTTCTTATGGCAGCCATGATGGTTTCAATGGTATGCCACTATCAGATCGGAGTGGTGGAGAAGAATTATGGGATTACAGGAACGACGATTTCTGATTTTACGAATTCCATGCAGGTACTTGCACGTGTTACGGAGAAGCCGTATCATGAACTGAAGGATATGTCAGAGCAGGCATCTGAGATGGAAGATGCGACAGAACTGGATCAGTTTAATAAAAAACTGGAGAATAAGAATGCATACCTGCTGGTGAGAAAAGACGGAACAATCGTATATACGGGCAGCGATGATGATCGTGTAAAAGCGGTGATCGAACAATTGCCGGAATATGGAGATACAGATACAACATCGGAGAACGGAATTTATCTTGGCGGAGATGCAGAAGCATTGGTAAAACAGGTAGATTTCAGATATGATGACGGCAATAAGGGAAGTGCGTTCATTGTGTCAGATGTATCCAATGTAATTCCGGAGGTTGGACAGTTTTTCTGCGAAATCCTGATTGGAATTGTAGTAATACTGATACTTACTTCGGCAGCTCTTATTATATGGATTTACCGTGCGGTTATGGGGCCGATCGGCAAGATGCAGACAGCGGCGCAGAATATCAAGGATGGGAATCTGGATTTTGAGTTGAAACCGGAGGCTGACGATGAACTTGGAAAACTCTGCCAGAGCCTGGAAGAGATGAGAGGACGCCTGAAGGAAAGTGCCGAAGAAAAATTGAAATATGACAAAGAAAGTAAAGAACTGATAAGTAACATTTCACATGATCTGAAGACACCTGTGACAACGATCAAAGGTTATGCCGAAGGAATTATAGATGGTGTTGCAGATACACCGGAGAAGATAGACCGGTATGTCAGAACAATCTACAATAAAGCGACAGAGATGAATACGCTGATCAATGAGCTGACATTATATTCTAAGATCGATACGAATAAGATCCCTTACAATTTTAATATCGTGTCGGCGAATGAATATTTCAACGACTGTGCGGATGACCTGTCGGTTGAACTGGCAGCACAGAATGTAGGATTTGGTTATTTTAATTATGTAGAGAAGAATGTACGGATCATTGCAGACCCGGAGCAGGTAAAACGTGTGATTCACAATATTGTCAACAATTCGTTGAAATATATGGACAAACCAAAGGGAATGATCAATCTGCGTGTCAAAGATGTAGGAGATTTTGTACAGATTGAACTGGAAGACAACGGAAAAGGAATTGCGGCAAAAGACCTGCCGAATATCTTTGACCGGTTTTACCGTACCGACGCATCGAGAAATTCTTCCACCGGAGGAAGTGGAATCGGTTTGTCTGTAGTAAAGAAGATTGTAGAAGAACACGGCGGTAAGATCTGGGCAACAAGCAGAGAAGAGACCGGAACGACAATGTATTTTGTACTAAGAAAGTATCAGGAGGTACCAGTCAATGAGTAAGATATTAATAGTAGAAGACGAAGAAGCAATTGCAGATTTGGAACGGGATTATCTGGAACTGAGCGGGTTCACCGTAGAGGTTGCAAATGACGGAGATACAGGACTTCAGAAAGCACTGAACGAAGATTATGATCTTCTGATCCTGGATCTGATGCTGCCGGGAACGGACGGATTCGATATCTGCCGTCAGGTGCGTGATGTGAAGAATACACCGATCGTGATGGTATCTGCGAAGAAAGATGATATCGATAAGATCAGGGGACTGGGACTCGGTGCGGATGATTATATGACAAAGCCGTTTAGTCCAAGTGAACTGGTGGCGAGAGTAAAAGCGCATCTGGCAAGATACGACCGTCTGACCGGAAGTGCGGCAGAGAAGAATAAAGTGATCGAGATCAGAGGACTGAAGATTGATACAACTGCAAGACGTGTGTGGGTGAACGGAGAAGAACGTACATTTACGACGAAGGAATTCGATCTGCTGACATTCCTTGCGAGCCATCCGAACCACGTATATTCGAAAGAAGAGTTATTCCGGGAGATCTGGGATATGGAGTCCATCGGGGATATCGCAACGGTAACGGTGCATATCAAGAAAATCCGTGAGAAAGTAGAAGTAGATACATCCAACCCGCAGTATATCGAGACGATATGGGGTGTTGGGTATCGGTTTAAGGTGTAAGTAAAAATGTAGCAAAATATTTTGAGATGCAAAACCCTCCGGAGGTCTGGTACACCTCCGGGGGGTTTTTATTCAATGGAGGATATGATATGATAATGTAAATAAATAAGAAACACGAGGAACAACATATATGATCACAAGCACATCCAACGCCAGAATCAAACGTCTGGTGAATTTAAAGAAGAAGAGAAAATTAAGAGACGAAGAAAGCATCTTCCTGGTAGAAGGAATCCGTATGTTCAGGGAAGTGCCGATCGACAAGTTAAAAGAAGTCTATGTATCCGAATCCTTTTACAAAAAAGAAAAAGATACCGTAAAAGAAGTCCTGAAAGACTCTAAAGTAAGAGTGGAAGAACTGACAGATACTGTATTCGCCCATGCATCAGATACTAAGACCCCTCAGGGAATCCTGTGCGTGGTGGAACAGATGAACCATGAAATCAATGAACTGACTTCGGCAAAATGCCCGCTGATCATGGTATTAGACCATCTGCAGGATCCGGGCAATCTTGGAACCATCCTGCGTACAGCAGAAGGAGCCGGCGTGACCGGCATCCTCATGGACAGAGAATGCGTCGATGTCTATAATCCGAAGACAATCCGCTCAACGATGGGATCGATATACCGCATGCCGTTCGTATATGTGGAAGATCTTGGCAAAGGAATACAGGATTTAAAAGACAAAGGTATCACCACTTATGCTGCACATCTGGAAGGAACGAATTCCTATGATGAGGAAGACCTGACGAATCCATGTGCATTCCTGATTGGGAACGAGGGGAATGGCCTGAGACGCGAGATCGCAGACATGGCAGACTGCTATGTCAAGATCCCGATGCTTGGACAGGAAGAGTCATTGAATGCGGCAATCGCTTCTTCGGTGTTGATGTTCGAAGCCGCAAGACAGAGAAGGAAAGTGTAATTAAATGAGATACAATCCACTCATTTTACAGAAGAAAATTGCTTTCTTTATCAGAGTATAGTAATATAGTGAACAAGAAATAATATATACGGAAAAGAGGGGACGGCTTATGAGAGTGATCTATTGGCTGGCAATATTCATTGTACTGTTGATCATTGAAATCGCGACAATGGGACTTACCACGATCTGGTTCGCAGGAGGAGCACTGATCGCATTCTGTGCAGGACTTGTCGGTTTTGGGTTGGGAGTGCAGATAGGAGTATTTGTTATAGTTTCCATTCTGCTTCTGATTCTGACAAGACCGATCGCGGTGAAGTTCTTCAATCAGGAGAGGCAGAAGACGAACGCAGAGAGTCTGATCGGACAGCATGCACTGGTGACAGAAGATATTGATACGATAAAGGCAAAAGGGCAGGTAGAGATCTGCGGTCAGATATGGTCGGCTAAGACGGATGAGCCGGACGGAAAGATTCCAAAGAACACAGTTGTTGTAGTAAATGGTATTCAGGGCGTGAAACTGATCGTGCATGCCAGAGAGGAGTAGAGTATGATTTTTGGATTGATTTTATTAGTGATTATTATCTGCGTGGTGATTTCCTGTGTAAAGGTAGTCAGACAGGCGCAGGCATTGGTTATTGAAAGACTGGGGGCATATCAGGCAACATGGGGAACCGGACTTCACTTTAAGATTCCGATTTTTGACCGTGTGGCAAGAAGAGTGGATCTGAAAGAGCAGGTAGTGGATTTTGCACCGCAGCCGGTTATCACAAAAGATAACGTAACGATGAGAATTGATACCGTTGTATTTTATCAGATCACGGATCCGAAGATGTTCTGCTATGGTGTGGCGAATCCGATCATGGCGATCGAGAACCTGACAGCGACAACACTTCGTAACATCATCGGTGATCTGGAGTTGGATCAGACACTGACATCCAGAGAGACGATCAACACGAAGATGAGAGCATCTCTGGATGTGGCAACCGATCCTTGGGGAATCAAGGTAAACCGCGTGGAACTTAAGAACATTATCCCACCGGCAGCCATCCAGGATGCAATGGAGAAGCAGATGAAGGCAGAACGTGAACGCCGTGAAGCAATCTTACGTGCAGAAGGTGAGAAGAAATCTACAATCCTTGTGGCAGAAGGCCACAAAGAGTCTGCAATTCTGGATGCGGAAGCTGAGAAGCAGGCGGCTATCCTGAAAGCAGAAGCACAGAAAGAAGCCACGATCCGTGAGGCTGAAGGTAAGGCAGAAGCCATCATGAAAGTACAGCAGGCAAATGCCGATGGAATTCGTTTCCTGAAAGAAGCAGGAGCCGATGAGGCTGTTCTTACCATGAAAAGTCTGGAAGCATTTGCAAAAGCTGCTGATGGAAAAGCAACGAAGATTATCATCCCGTCAGAGATCCAGAGCATTGCAGGTCTGGTAAAATCTGTTACAGAGATTGGCGCAGATGATAAAAAAGAAGAAAAGTAGACAAAAGACATAAGATAAAAGTCAAAGAATAAAAACGAGGTACAAAACAATGGATTTAAAAGGCAGAAATTTCCTGACACTGAAAGATTTCACACCGGAAGAGATCACATATCTGCTTGATCTTTCCGCAGAATTAAAAGAAAAAAAGAAAAAAGGAATTCCGGTTGATAAATACAGAGGAATGAATGTGGCATTGATCTTTGAAAAGACCAGTACCAGAACCCGCTGTTCTTTCGAAGTAGCTGCTCACGATATGGGTATGGGAACGACTTACCTTGATCCTTCAGGTTCACAGATCGGGAAGAAAGAAAGTATCGAAGATACAGCAAGAGTTCTCGGAAGAATGTTTGATGGAATCGAGTATCGTGGATTTGGACAGGAGATGGTGGAGGAACTGGCCAAATATGCAGGCGTTCCGGTATGGAACGGACTGACGAATGAGTATCATCCGACACAGATGCTGGCGGATATGCTGACGATCCGTGAACATTTTGGACATCTGAAAGGTATCAAACTGGTATACATGGGTGATGCAAGATACAATATGGGCAATTCCCTGATGATCGCATGTGCCAAATTAGGTATGCATTTCGTGGCATGTACGTCTAAGAACTATTTTCCGAATGAGAAACTGGTAGAGACTTGCAAAGGATATGCAAAAGAGACAGGAGCAACCATCACATTGACAGAAGATATCGAAAGCGGAACCAAAGATGCAGACGTTATTTGTACGGATGTATGGGTATCCATGGGTGAGCCGGACGAAGTATGGGAAGAACGTATCCGTGAACTGTCCCCATACAAGGTGACAAAGAAAGTAATGGAAAATGCAGGAGAACAGGCTATCTTCTTACACTGCCTGCCGGCATTCCATGATCTGAAGACGAAGATCGGCAAACAGATCCATGACAAATTCGGACTGGACGATATGGAAGTTACAGATGAAGTATTCGAGTCTCCACAGTCAAAGGTATTTGACGAGGCTGAGAACCGTATGCATACGATCAAGGCTGTCATGGTGGCAACACTTGGTGAAAGAGAGTAGGCAAGAGCAGACAGAGTATGAAATCAGAAATATTACGTTTGTTAAAAGAGAATGATACATATATTTCCGGACAACAGCTGTGCGAACAGTTCCAGGTGTCCAGAACAGCCATCTGGAAAGTGATCGATCAGCTTAAGAAGGAAGGCTATCAGATAGAGGCGGTGCGTAACAAAGGCTACCGCCTTATCGAAAGTCCGGATGTTATGTCAAAAGCAGAGATCGACAGTCTGGTAGATACAAAGTGGGCAGGAAAGAACGTCATATATTATGATGAGACTGATTCCACAAATAACCGGGCAAAGGAAGCCGGAAATAATAAGGAACCTCATGGGACATTATTTGTTGCAGATATGCAGATGGCAGGGAAAGGGCGAAGGGGCCGTGTCTGGAAATCGCCATCCGGGAGCAGTATCTATATGACGATATTGTTGTATCCGGATATTCCGCCTGTAAAAGCGCCACAGCTTACACTGATCATGGCGATTGCCGTGGCAGAAGGAATCCGGGAGGTTACCGGTCTTGAGACAAAGATTAAGTGGCCGAATGATATCGTTGTGAATGGAAAGAAAATCTGTGGTATCCTGACAGAGATGAGTACAGAGATCGATTACATCAATCATGTAGTGATCGGAGTGGGAATTAATGTGAATCAGGATACGTTCCCTGATGATATTAAGGAAACTGCCTCATCACTTAAGATGGAACTCGGAAAGCGCATAAAGCGTTCCGGGCTGATCGCAGCAGTAATGAAAATCTTTGAAAAATATTATGAGATCTTTCAGGAGACAGAAGATCTGTCAGGATTGCAGGAACTTTATAATTCCATGCTGGTGAATAAGGACCGGGAGGTCAAGGTCCTGGAACCGGGGAATGAATATAAAGCATATGCTATCGGCATCAATCAGACCGGAGAACTGATTGTAAGAACGCCGGATGGAAAAGAGAAAGAAATCTATGCCGGAGAGGTATCAGTTAGAGGAGTATATGGATATGTATGATGGAAAAGTAGTGCTTTGCGGTGCTAATTCATATGAAGAAAAGTATTATCTGAATCCGGATTTTGAACAGCTTCCGGATGATGTGAAGAATGAACTGAAGATTATGTGCGTATTGTATGTGCATGACGTAGGGGGAATCCTTACGCTGGTGTTTGAAGAAGATGGAGAATTATGCTTTGAGGTATCGACCGAGGAATTTGATCCGATGTTCGATGAGATCGGAAGCCAGCTTAAGATCAAGCAGCTGCAGAGAGAGAAACAGGATCTTCTGCAGGCATTGCAGTTATATTATAAAGTATTCTTCCTGGGCGAAGAGATAAACAGCGAAGAGTAACCAGAAGGCAGCAGACAAAACAGGAGGAGAAAGATGCTTCTTGTAATCGATGTAGGAAACACAAATATTACACTTGGTGTGTTTGACAAAGAAGAATTATTTGGTACATTCCGTATGAAGACAAAGCAGCCGAGAACATCGGATGAATATGGAATTACTTTACAGGAACTCGTAGAAAGACATGGGATTGAAAGTTCCAAGATCAATGCAGTGATCATTGCATCCGTAGTACCGGATGTGATGCATTCACTTGGCAGTGCGATCATCAAATACTTCGGCGTAAAACCGGTGGTTGTATCTGCTGGAATTAAGACCGGAATCCGCATTGTCACAGAGAATCCGAGACAGGTCGGTCCGGACCGCATTGTAGATGCAGTCGGTGCGTATACTTTATACGGAGGACCAACAATTGTTGTGGATTTTGGAACAGCAACAACATTTGACGTGATCGGTCCGGACGGAACATTTGAAGCAGGTGTGATCGCACCTGGAATCAGGACTTCGGCACAGTCTCTCTGGGGAGAGGCAGATATGCTTCCGGCAATAGAGATCCGCAAACCGAAATCAATTCTTGCAAAAGAGACAATTACGGCAATGCAGGCCGGCCTTGTATACGGACAAATCGGTCAGACGGAATATATTATCAGACGAATGAAAGAAGAATCCGGATATCCGAATGCGAAAGTAGTGGCAACCGGCGGACTTGGCAAGATAATTGCAAATGAGACCGATATGATCGATGTGTACGATTCACAGCTTACGTTAAAGGGACTTCGGTTCATTTACGAAAAAAATAAAAAAAATAAATAATCTGCAGTGTTGACAGTGTAGACTTGCAAAGAAATATGCAGCACTATATATCAAGAAAGCTTCGTGTATGAATGTCAGGGGCTGTCTTATCTGATATATAGTGCTGTGTGTTTCTTGAAAAAATTACAGGTAATTGTAATCTGAGCGTGATAACAGGAGTAGAAAAATGAAAATCGGGAATGTTAATCTGGCAAATCCATATATACTCGCACCGATGGCGGGAGTAACGGATCTGCCTTTCAGACTTTTATGTAAAGAACAGGGAGCAGGGCTTCTCTGCATGGAAATGATCAGTGCAAAAGCTTTGCAATATAAGAATAAAAATACAAAAGCATTACTGGCGATCCATCCGGATGAGTATCCGGTGTCATTGCAGCTTTTTGGATCGGATCCGAAGATTATGAGCGAGATGGCAAAGATGATAGAAGAACTGCCATTTCAGATCCTGGATATTAATATGGGATGCCCGGTGCCAAAAGTAGTGCGGAATGGAGAGGGATCCGCACTTATGAAGAATCCAGAGCTGGTACATGAGATCGTATCGGCAGTATCAAAGGCAATTAAAAAGCCGGTAACGGTGAAGATCAGAAAAGGATTCGACGATGATAATATCAATGCTGTGGAGATCGCAAAGATTATCGAAGATGCAGGAGGTGCAGCTGTTGCAGTACACGGACGGACAAGAGAACAATACTATTCCGGAAAAGCAGACTGGGATATCATCCGTCAGGTCAAGGAGGCTGTATCCATTCCGGTGATTGGAAACGGTGATGTGACTTCCGGAGAGATGGCACTTCAGATGAGAAGAGAAACAGGCTGTGATGGTGTGATGATTGGAAGAGGTGCACAGGGGAATCCATGGATATTCCACGAACTCCAGGAATACGAAAGGACCGGTGTTGTTCCGCCGAGACCGACTCCGGAGGAGATCAAAGAGACGATGCTAAGACATGCAAAACTGCAGATTGAATTCAAAGGAGACTTCATCGGAATCAGGGAGATGCGTAAGCATGTCGCCTGGTATACAAAAGGAATGAAAGGTTCTGCAAAACTCAGGGATGCGATCAATCAGGTGGAATCTTATGAGGAACTGGAAGTACTTCTGGACAAAGCAATCGTATAATGTACAAAAATGCTGAAAATAAAGGGAAAACGGGTACTTGCAGGTGATAAAAAGATTGACATAAAACATGCATTTATGTATAATAATGAAATTGTGAAAGTATCATTATTCTATGACAGATTAATTATTCAGATAGATGATTCAGGCATAAAAATGTCAGAGTAATATGGAACAGAAAAAGGAGCAGGAGACAGATGGAAGCAAAGAAAAAATTACTTACTTATGCTGGTTTAAAAGCACTGGAAGATGAACTTGAGAACCTCAAGGTTGTAAAACGTAGAGAGATCGCCCAGAAGATCAAAGAAGCAAGAGAACAGGGAGATTTATCAGAGAATGCAGAGTACGATGCAGCAAAAGATGAACAGAGAGACATTGAAGCACGTATCGAAGAACTGGAAGCAATTCTTAAGAATGCAGAAGTTGTAGTAGAAGACGAAGTTGATTTTAATAAGATTAATATCGGATGTACGGTAAAAGTATTCGACATCACATTTGATGAAGAGATGGAATTCAAACTGGTTGGTTCTACAGAAGCGAACAGTCTGGAAGGAAAGATTTCCAATGAATCACCGGTTGGCCAGGCATTGATGGGAAAACAGATCGGAGATGTCGTAACTGTAGAGACGCAGGCTGGAGTAATGGAGTACAAGGTACTGGATATCAGCCGTTCATTATAACATTATAAAATAAGAGACAGACGGGCATCCGTCGAAGAATAACCAGAATACATGACTCAGGCCTCTCTCACACGGGAGGTCTGAATTCGGATAAGGAAGGAGAATAAAAAAGTGGCTAAGCAGCAGAACAACGGACAGGAACAGGACGTGAACCAGTTAAGAAAGGTTCGACGTGAGAAATTAGCAGACCTTCAGCAGAATGGAAAAGATCCATTTCAGATTACAAAATTCAATCAGACACATCACTCATTAGAAGTGAAGAGTCTGTATGAAGCACATGAAGCAGAACTTTTAAAAGACCACCAGACACCAGACGTAGAGGGAATGGATGAAGAACAGGCAAAAGAGGTTCTGAAGAAAGATTATGAAGAGAGAAGAAGTATCATGGATGCCAATCCAATTCATGTATCTATCGCAGGACGTATGATGTTCAAGAGAGTTATGGGTAAGGCTTCTTTCTGCAACATTCAGGATCTGCAGGGAAGCATCCAGGTATACGTTGCAAGAGATGCGATCGGAACAGAATCTTATGCAGATTTCAAACGTTCTGACATCGGTGATATTTTCGGATTAGAAGGATTTGCATTCAGAACAAGAACCGGAGAGATCTCTATCCATGCAGAGAAGATGACACTTCTTTCCAAGAGCTTACAGATCCTTCCGGAGAAGTTCCATGGATTAACAGATACCGATACACGTTACCGTCAGAGATATGTAGATCTGATCATGAATCCAGAGTCAAAAGAGACATTTATCAAACGTTCTAAGATCATCAAAGAGATCCGTAACTTCTTAGATGGACGTGGATTTATGGAAGTAGAGACTCCGATGCTGGTAAGCAATGCAGGTGGAGCGGCAGCAAGACCATTCGAGACACATTACAATGCGCTGAATGAAGATGTGAAACTCCGTATTTCTCTGGAATTGTACCTGAAGAGACTGATCGTCGGAGGACTTGAGAGAGTATATGAGATCGGACGAGTATTCCGTAATGAAGGTGTAGATACACGTCACAATCCGGAATTCACACTGATGGAATTATATCAGGCATATACAGACTATGAGGGAATGATGGAACTGACAGAGAGTATGTTCCGTTACCTCGCAGAAAAAGTGTGCGGAAGCGCAGTTATCAGCTACAACGGAACAGTTATCGATATGGCAAAACCATTCGAAAGAATTTCTATGATCGATGCTGTTAAGAAGTATGCAGGTGTTGATTTTGCAGAAGTTAAGACAGACGAAGAAGCTAAAGCATTAGCAGATGAGCATCATGTAGAATATGAAGAACGTCATAAGAAGGGTGACATCCTGAACCTCTTCTTTGATGAGTTCTGTGAAGAGAAGATGATACAGCCAACATTTGTAACAGATCATCCAATCGAAATTTCACCACTGACAAAGAAGAATCCGGAAGACCCGAATTATGTAGAGCGTTTCGAGTTATATGTATATGGACGTGAGATGTGTAATGCATACTCAGAGTTAAATGATCCGATTGATCAGAGAGAACGTTTTGCAGCACAGGAAGAAGCATTTGCAGCCGGTGATGAAGAGGCAAACCACACAGATGAAGATTTCCTGAATGCACTGGAAATCGGTATGCCGCCAACAGGTGGAATCGGATACGGAATCGACAGACTGGTAATGCTGCTGACAGATGCTCAGGCTATTCGTGATGTGTTATTATTCCCGACAATGAAGTCACAGGGGGCTGCGAAGAACGAAGCAAACAATGCAGCACAGGAAACAAAGCCAGTTGAGAAGATTGATTTTTCCAAAGTAAAAGTAGAGCCATTATTCGAAGAAATGGTTGATTTTGATACTTTCAGCAAGTCAGATTTCAGAGCTGTAAAGGTAAAAGCATGTGAAGCAGTTAAGAAATCCAAGAAGCTGTTACAGTTCACTCTGGACGATGGAACAGGCACAGATCGTACCATTTTAAGCGGTATTCACGCTTATTATGAGCCAGAAGAACTGGTTGGAAAAACACTGATCGCTATCACAAACCTGCCACCAAGAGCTATGATGGGAATTGATTCTTGTGGAATGTTACTTAGTGCAATCCATGAGGAAGAGGGCGAAGAAAAACTTCATCTTCTGATGGTTGATAACCATATCCCGGCTGGTGCAAAGCTGTACTAAAATTAAATATTAAATGTCTAAAATCATGATGTCAGACCGCATTTGACAACAATTTGACAACAAAATTTGGGATAATGACGAATCGTTATGAAGCATGACGAATTTCAGGTGAAAGGACACAGGTTTGACAATGAAGTAAGAGCACTTCTTAGAGTTAATCTAAGAGGTGCTTTTTTTCGTCCCTGGAAAGTGATATCCCGGCAGTCAGCTTCTGTAAAACAGTAAATCTAATTTTGGAGGAAAACATCATGGGTAAAAGTTATAAACCAATTACAAGTATGAAGGAAGTACCAGAGCAGCTTAGAAAATTGCGCCGACAATATCTGCGCTATCAACAGGCAGAAATTATTTACAGCATCTCTCATAAGAAGCTTTTGGAGCTTGCCAGTGATGCAGGTGCGATTTACAGAATAGATGGAACAGTACTGATTAACAGGGATATTTTTGATACTTATCTGGAACGATTTCATGAACCGGCGAAAGGAAAAGGCAGGGAGGAAATGACAGATGAGCGGTAATGTATGGATGTTCTCAGATGAGATTGATGATGAAGATCTGGAATTTATGAGCCATGCCTATGTGACCTACAATATGGCATGTGAATATTACAGGCTGGGAATTAAACCCGTTGTCCGTATGGCACATGAAGCCGGGGCAGTCTATAAGATTGGAAAGAAAGTATTAATTCGTAGAAGTATATTTGAAGCGTATCTGCGAGAGCAGAGGAAGATTTGATAGAGGAGAAGAACATGAGTGAACAGAGAAAAATAATACATGATGATAACAATGGATTGGATTATGTGCTGGTGGGAGATTATTACATACCGATGTTAACCTTGCCGGAGGAAAACAGACCGATTGGTTACTGGGGAATGCTTCGGAAAGAATATCTGGAAAAACATAAATCGGGGATGTATTCTTATCTTCTGTTGACTGGAAAACTGGACAGTTATCTGGCGGATCTTAACGAACAGGCACAGGAACGGTCTGAGCTGATTGAAGCACAAATGAGAAGTGCTGAAGGCGTAACAGAGAAATTAAAGGCACGGAATCCTATGGAGTGGGTGCGACAGTGTAATAACATCAGGAATCGTGTGCAGGA
>OBXA01000172.1_pt1 | contig 55694 bp, 32 predicted proteins | sample 1538121 | NCBI WGS metagenome assembly OBXA01 (sample SAMEA2580133, study PRJEB22360) | human gut metagenome | biome: human gut; feature: human-associated habitat; material: faeces | place: Denmark | collected 2008/2010 | reverse complement strand
CTCCTGCGGCACTGGCAGCCGCAGGCGTGACTGCGGAGCAGGCCGGCCAGGCCTACAAGGGCACCATGGCCTACGGCATCCTCACCGCCCACAACACCAGCGGCAACGACCGGGATCTCCGGATCAAGTTCGATGCCATGGCAAGCCACGACATCACCTTTGTGGGCATCATCCAGACGGCCCGTGCCTCGGGGCTGGAAAAGTTCCCCATCCCCTATGTGCTGACCAACTGTCACAACAGCCTGTGCGCTGTGGGCGGCACCATCAACGAGGATGACCACCGCTTCGGCCTGTCCGCTGCCAAAAAGTACGGCGGCATCTTTGTGCCGCCCCACATGGCGGTCATCCACCAGTACATGCGCGAGCGCTTTGCGGGCTGCGGCAAAATGATCCTTGGCTCCGATTCCCACACCCGCTACGGCGCGCTGGGCACCATGGCCATCGGCGAGGGCGGCGGCGAGCTGGCAAAGCAGCTGCTGGGCCGCACCTACGATGTGGCCCGCCCCGGTGTGGTGGCCATCTGCCTGACCGGCGCTCTGCCCGCAGGCTGCGGCCCCCACGATGTGGCCATTGCACTGGTGGGCGAGCTGTTCAAGAGCGGCTATGTCAAGAACAAGGTCATGGAGTTCGTGGGCCCCGGCATTGCCTCCCTGCGGCAGGACACCCGCAACGCCATTGATGCCATGACCACCGAGACCACCTGCCTTTCCTCCATCTGGGAGACCGATGAAAAGACCCGGCAGTTCCTCACGGTCCATGGCAGGGCAGGGGACTACAAGCCCCTGCACCCGGCAGAGCTGGCCTATTACGACGGCGTGGTGAGCGTGGACCTTTCCAGGATCCGGCCCATGATCGCCCTGCCCATGCACCCCTCCAACGCCTTTCCCATCGAGGAGCTGAACGCCAACCTCAAGGACATCCTCCACGAATGTGAGGAGAACGTCCAGAAGCTGGTGGGCCGTTCTGACGTGAAGCTGGATCTGTGCAGCAAGATCGAAAACGGCAGGCTCCGGGTGGATCAGGGAGTCATCGCGGGCTGCGCGGGCGGCCTGTTTGACAGCATCTACGAGGCCGCTTCCATCCTCAAGGGCCATACCGGCGGCTGCGGGGATTACGCCCTCAGCGTTTACCCCGGCAGCCAGCCCATTATGATGGAGCTGAACCGCACCGGCGTGCTCACCGACCTGATGGCCAGCGGTGCCACCATCCGCACGGCCTTCTGCGGCCCCTGCTTCGGCGCGGGCGATGTGCCCGCCAACGGGGCATTGTCCATCCGCCACACCACCCGCAACTTCCCCAGCCGCGAGGGCTCCAAGCCCGGCAGCGGCCAGCTGGCAGGCGTGGCCCTGATGGATGCCCGCAGCATTGCCGCCACCACGGCAAACGGCGGCATCCTGACCCCCGCAACGGAGGTGGATTACGACCCCACCGTGCCCGAATACCACTACGATCCCTCCAGCTACGAGGCCCGGGTGTATCAGGGCTTTGGCCACGGCGATTATGATGCCCTGCTCAAGCTGGGCCCCAACATCAAGGACTGGCCCGAGATCGCCCCGCTGGGCGACAACCTGCTGCTGAAGGTGGCCTCCTACATCACCGACCCCGTCACCACCACGGACGAGCTCATCCCCTCGGGTGAGACCTCTTCCTACCGCTCCAACCCCCTGGGTCTGGCCGAGTTCACCCTCAGCCGCAAGGACCCCGCCTATGTGGGGCGCGCCAAGGCCGTGCAGGCCGAGGAAGCCGCCCGCCGGGCAGGGCAGGGGGATGCAGCCCTGCTGGCAAAGATCCGCGCCGTGCCCGGCTGCGAGGCCCTGACCTGGGACGATGTGCAGCTGGCCTCCACCATTTTTGCCGTCAAGCCCGGCGACGGCTCTGCCCGTGAGCAGGCCGCCAGCTGCCAGCGCGTGCTGGGGGCCGGGGCCAACATCGTCAACGAGTACGCCACCAAGCGCTACCGCTCCAACCTCATCAACTGGGGCATGCTGCCCTTCCAGCTCAACGGCGCGGCTCCCTTCGGCCTGGGGGATTACATCCTCATCCCCCATGTCCGGGAAGCCCTCAAGGGCGATCTGCAGAACATCCCTGCCTATGTGCTGGGTGAGGAAGTGAAGCCCTTTGCCCTCTATATGGCACCCCTGACCTCCGATGAGCGGGAGATTTTGGCAGACGGGTGTTTGATCAATTATTATAAAAGATAAAGCCCTCTCAGTCTCGCTTTGCTCGACAGCTCTCCCAAAGGGAGAGCCAACGCATCTGTAAGGGGAGAGGGTGCTGACGGTATTAAACCTCTCAGCCGTCGCTGACGCTCGGCAGCTCCCCTAGTAGGGGAGCCCTTGGCAGGCCGTTGCGTTTTCGTGGTTTGACGCTTCGCTCCTGTTGGCCCTGCTGGCGCAAAGTCTTATCCTTGCGGCAGGAGTACGTTTTGGAGCGTCAGCGATCATTGCGAAAAATGAACCTTATGCCAAGGCCTCCCCTACTAGGGGAGGTGGCATCGAGCGTTAGCGATGATGACGGAGAGGTTTAATCCGTTACATTCTCAGGAGGTTCCATTCCATGCCCGGCGATCTACACAACCACACCACCTATTCCGACGGTTCCGTGCCCGTGGCCCGGCTGCCCCTGATGGCAGCCCGGGTGGGGCTGGATACCATGGCCATCTCTGACCACGATACGCTGCGCAGCGTGCAGTATGCCTACGACCACCCGGTGCAGGATGGGGTAAAGCTCATCCCGGCCACCGAGCTCACCGGCTACGATTACGAGCGCCAGCACCGGGTCCACCTGCTGGCCTACTGGCCTGACCCCGAGAGCGAGGCCCTGCGCCGCCACTGCGATATCATGCGCCAGCGCCGCAACGAGTGCTGTTTGCAGAGCGCCCGGGAGCTGGAAGCCATCTTCCCCCAGTTCCGCACCGAGCAGGCGCTGGAATACGCCAGAGACAGCGGCGTGCTCTATAAGAGCGGCATCATGCAGGCGCTGCGGGAGCTGGGCCTTGCCGACAGCATCTACGGCGAGCGATACCATGAGTTGTTCGGCTGGAACCCGCGGGGCAGGGTGCTCCACTCGCCCGAGTACATCCCGGTGCGGGAGGTGCTGGCCACAGCCAGAGCTGCCGGTGCCGTGGTGGTGTTCGCCCACCCCACCGTGTACAAGAGTATGCCCCTGCTCCGGGAGCTGGTCAGGGAGGGGATGGTGGACGGCATCGAGATCGACCACCCCAGCAACAGCCCCGAGGACAAGGCCGAGTGTGCCGCCCTCTGTGGGCAGTATCACCTCATTCACACCGGCGGCACCGACTTCCACGGGGCCAACCACAAAAAGGTCTACCCCGTGGGCACCTGCACCACCCCCGATGACCAGATCGCGCGGATCGAGGAGCTGGCCCGGAAGCGCAGACGGTGACCCGCCGCGCTTCGGGAGCTTTTTCCCGCGAGTGAAACGGGCCATTCCATCGCCCGCCCTATTGCCTGCGGCAACAGGGTCCCACCCCAGCGGACACTCGCTTGGAAAAACTCCCTCGCTGCGGCTGACGCTTGCAGATTCGTGAGATTTATAGTATAATGCAGGCAAGTCAAAAAGAGAGGATGTTTTCCATGAGCAAATCTTTCAGCTTCCCCAATGTGGGCACCTGTTCCAAGCAGACCAACATCGTGCTGAGCGATGACCACACCATCGAGTCCGTTGAGGTCATCGGCGGCTGCAACGGCAACCTCAAGGGCATCAGCCGCCTGCTCAAGGGCATGAAGGCTGAGGATGCCATCGCCCGCATGGAGGGGACCACCTGCGGCCCCCGCCCCACCAGCTGCCCCGACCAGATCGCCAAGAACCTGAAAAAGGCTCTGGCAGAGATGTAACCATCAACGCAGAGAAAGCGTCGTGCATTGCACGGCGCTTTTTTGCTGTGCAGCGCCCTCTCAGTCTCGCTTTGCTCGACAGCTCTCCCAAAGGGAGAGCCAACGCATCGTCTCAATTCAGCAGCCCCTAAAGGCCAGGCCGCAATTGGCTCCCCCCTCGGGGGAGCTGGCAAAGCCGATAGGCTTTGACTGAGAGGGTTGACACAAATTGCTGTTTTTTTCGTGGAGGTTGAGCCTATACTTTGCTGTGTATGAAACAATACAGCAAGGAGCAGAGCATGAGCATTTGGGAAGCATTCGGCATGGGCAGACACAAGGGGTTTTCGCGGGAGGCAGGGCTGCTGCTGGACGAAGCCGTGGAGCTTGCGGGCAGCATGGGCTGTGCCCGGGCGGATACCGGGCACCTGCTGCTTGCCATGCTGCAGACCGACCGCGGCCCGGCGGGGCGGTTTCTGGCGGGCAAGAACATCACTGAGCCCGCCGTGCGCCGTCAGCTGGCCGAGGGCCGCACCAGCCCGGCCCGCCAGCTGGACAGAAAGGCGCTGGCCCCAGACCTGCGCCGGGCTATGGATTATGCCCTCATCGGGGCACAGAACGCCCACCTGCCCAAGGCGGAGCCGGAGCACCTGCTCTGTGCCATGCTGGAAGATACCGACTGCGCGGCGGGGGTGCTGCTGGCCTCCATGGGGGTGCAGCTGGCCGAGGCCGTGCGGGAGTGCCGCCAGCTCTCGGGGCAGTTCATCCTGCCCGGCACGCCCCGGGCCAGCGCCATGCCCCGGGGCAGCCGTGCCAGCGATAAGTATTGCCGCGACCTGACCCGCCGCGCGGTGGACGGCGAGCTGGACCCGGTGTTCTGCCGGGATGCGGAGCTGGACCGGATGGTGGAGATCCTGTGCCGCCGCCAGAAGAACAACCCCTGTCTGGTGGGGGAGCCGGGCGTGGGCAAAACGGCCCTTGCCGAGGGCCTTGCCCAGCGCATCGCCAGCCGGAATGTGCCCCGGATGCTGCAGGGGCGGCGGCTGCTGGCGCTGGATATGGCCAGTCTTGTGGCGGGCACCAAGTACCGGGGCGACTTTGAGGAACGGTTCAAGACCCTTCTGGAGGAGCTTGTGCGGGACGGCAGCGCCATTTTGTTTGTGGACGAGTTCCACACCATCGTGGGAGCCGGCGCGGCAGAGGGGGCCATTGATGCCGCCAGCATCCTGAAGCCCGTGCTGGCCCGGGGGGAGCTGCAGCTCATCGGGGCCACCACCGATCAGGAGTTCCGCACCCATATCCAGAAAGATGCCGCGCTGGAGCGCCGCTTTGGCCGGGTGCAGATCGAGGAGCCTACCCCGGCGCAGGCTGCGGCGATCCTGGAGGGCCTTGCCCCCCGCTACGAGCGGTACCACAGCGTGCATCTGCCGCCCGAGACACTGCGGGAGGCCGTGGAGCTCTCGGTGCGGTACCTGCCGGGGCGCTTCCTGCCCGATAAGGCCATCGACCTTGTGGACGAGGCCTGTGCCGCTGCCCGCATCCGTGCCGAGCGGGAGGGGAAAGCAGATCCCACCCTCACCCGGGAGGACATTGCCCGGGTGGTGGCGCAGGCCAGCGGTGTGCCCGTGGAGCGGGTGGGGGAGAAGGAGCGGGAACGGCTGGACAAGCTGGAATCCCGCCTCAATGCCGAGATCGTGGGCCAGCAGAAGGCCGTGGCGGCGGTGGCCGGGGCCATCCGGCGCAGCCGCACCGGGCTGGGGGAGCCGGGCCGCCCCATGGGGGCCATGCTCTTTCTGGGGCCCACCGGCGTGGGCAAGACCGCCCTTGCCAAGGCCCTTGCTGCCAGCTGGTTCGGCAGCGAAAAAGCTCTGCTCAAGTTCGATATGTCGGAGTATCAGGAGCAGCACACCACGGCCCGCCTGCTGGGCGCGCCTCCGGGCTACCTTGGCCACGATGAGGGCGGTCAGCTCACCGAAGCCGTCCGCCGCCGCCCGTACAGCGTGGTGCTCTTTGACGAGATCGAAAAGGCCCACCCGGATATCCAGAATATCCTGCTGCAGATCCTGGAGGACGGCCAGCTCACCGATGCCATGGGCCGCAAGGCCGATTTCCGCAATACCATCGTCCTGCTCACCTCCAACCTGGGGGCACGCTTTCTGGCCGGGCAGAGCGCCCCGCTGGGCTTTGCAGCGGGCAGCGAGGCCGTGTTCGAGAAGCAGTCGGCCCAGGCCATTGAGGAAGCCAAGAAGTGGTTCCGGCCCGAGCTGGTGGGGCGGCTGGATGAGCTCATCGTGTTCCGTCCCCTTGCAGAGGACAGCCTGTGTGCCATTGCCGAGAAGCTGCTGGGCCAGCTGGAAGCCCGTGCCGCCCGCAATGGGTATCAGCTGACCCATACGCCCCGGGTGGGGGCAGTGCTGGCCGCAAGGGCACGCTCGCCCTATGGGGCCCGGGAGCTGCGGCGGCAGGTGGACCGCGCCGTAGAACAGGCCCTCGCCAACCAGATTGCCTCCGGCACGGCTCACACCGGCCAGCACTGGACAGCCGACTGCACGGTGGATGGGGAGGTGACCTTGATGGAGGAATCGACCCTCTCTGTTAAAGCATGACGGGGGCAAAGAGAGACTGAGAGGGGTGGTTTTCACCGGAGCTGCGCCCTCTCCGTCATCCCTGCGGGATGCCACCTCTCCCAAAGGGAGAGGCAATGGCGGTCTGGCCTTTAGAGGGTGCTGGCGGTGCAAAACCTCTCCGTCAAAACCTGACGGTTTTGCCACCTCCCCTAGTAGGGGAGGCCTTGGCATAAGGTTTATTTTTCGCAATGATCGCCTGTCGGCTCCAAAACCGGCATCAGCCGCAAGGATAAGACTTTGCGCCAGCAGGGCAAATAGGAGCGAAGCGCCAGACCACGAAAACGCGACGGCCTGCCAAGGGCTCCCCTACTAGGGGAGCTGCCGAGCGTCAGCGACGGCTGAGAGGTTTAGCCGTAAGCCGTCTCTTCCCTCGTAGATGCATTGGCTCCCCCTTCGGGGGAGCTGGCGAGCGAAGCGAGACTGAGAGGGTGAGCACGCTTCCCCCTTGCATCCTCCGGCGTTTTCGTTTATCATAGAGAAAGCGAAACGCCCCAAGGAGGAAATCATGCGCTATTTGTTTTTACTAAATCCCGCTGCGGGCAAGCAGGACTGCACGGTCCAGCTCATCCCGCAGATCAGAGCCGCTGCCGCCCGGGCCGGGTGGAGCGCGGCGGATTATACCATCCACACCACTGAATATGCGGGCCACGCCCGGGAGCTGGCCCGTGCCGCAGCCCAGGAGGCAGCGCAGGCAGGGGACAGCCTGCGCATTTGGACAGCGGGCGGCGACGGTACCTTCATGGAAGCCATGACCGGCGTGCAGGGTTTTTCCAACGCCGCCGTGGGCTGCCTGCCCTACGGCAGCGGCAACGACTTCCTGCGCACCTACGGTACCCGGGCAGAGTTCACCGACCTCGATGCCCAGCTGGCGGGCGGGGAAGTGACCATCGACCTGTTGGAGACCAGTCTGGGCCTGTCTGCCACCATCTGCGCGGCGGGTCTGGACGCGCAGGTGGCCTACGGCATCCCCAAGTTCCGGCGCATCCCCCTGTGCGGCGGCGAGGTGTCCTATCTGCTCTCCATCGTGGAGCAGCTCTGCGGCCACATCGGCCGCAGGGTCACCTTTACCATTGATGATGAGGAGCTGACCGTGGAATGCCTGATGTGCGCCATCTGCAATGGTCGGGCCTATGGCGGCGGCTTCCTTGCCGCCCCCGAGGCCGACCCCGCCGACGGCTGGCTGGACGTGATGATCGTCCGCAGGGTGGGGCGGTTGACCATTGCCAAGCTGCTGGGGATGTACAAGAGCGGCCGGCATTTTGTGAACGGCCAGCTCACCGAGGAGGCAAAGCCCTACTTCCTCTACCGCCGTGCCCGGCGGGTGGCGCTGCGCCCCGCCGATGGCCGCGGCCCCATCGTTGCCACCGCCGACGGCGAGTGCGCCCCCTGTGATGCGGTGGAGGCTGTTCTGCGCCCCCTGAGCGGCCGCATCCTCCTGCCTGCCCCGGCGTATGAGCGGTTTGTGGCGAAAAGGAGCAGTGTGGACGTAAAATAAGAAGATGTTTGGATGAAAAAGAGCAGTCTCTCCGGAAAAGAGAACTGCTCTTTTTTCGATGTAAGGATACTTTTTCGGGTGGTCACAAATTGTTCAAAAAGAAAAATCAAAAAGGTCTTGATTTTTCAGTTCAAGATGAGTACAATACACTTAGCACTCAGAGAAAAGGAGTGCTAAACAACCAAAGGCCCGGCAGAAATGGGCCGAAGGTGCCAAAAAAGTTTTCATTATATTTTATTATAGGAGGGCAAGAACTATGAAGATCATTCCTCTTGCAGACCGTGTTGTTATCAAGGCCGTTGAAGTCGAGGAGACCACCAAGGGCGGCCTCATCCTGACCGGCAGCGCCAAGGAGAAGCCCCAGGTGGCTGAGGTCGTGGCTGTTGGCCCCGGCGGCATCGTGGACGGCAACGAAGTCAAGATGACCGTGAAGGTTGGCGATAAGGTCCTGACCAGCAAGTACTCCGGTACTGAGGTCAAGGTGGACGGCGAGGAGTGCACCATCGTGCGTCAGGGCGATATTCTGGCCATCGTGGAGTAAGTTTCCCCTCTGAAATTGAAATTTGAGCTTTGAAGGAGCGATTTGATTATGGCAAAACAGATCAAGCAGGGCGAGGATGCCCGCAAGGCACTGTGTGCCGGTATTGATACCCTGGCAAATACCGTGAAGATCACCCTGGGCCCCAAGGGCCGCAATGTGGTGCTGGGCAAGAAGTTCGGCGCACCCGTCATCACCAACGATGGTGTGACCATTGCCAAGGAGATTGAGCTGAAGGACGAGTTCGAGAACATGGGCGCACAGCTGGTGCGTGAGGTCGCAACCAAGACCAACGATGCCGCAGGCGACGGCACCACCACCGCAACCGTTCTGGCACAGGCCATGGTCACCGAGGGCATGAAGAACGTTACCGCCGGTGCCAACCCCATGGATATCCGCCGCGGCATGAGCAAGGCTGTTGCCAAGGCCGTTGAGACCATCAAGGCCCACAGCCAGAAGGTCAAGGACAGCAACGATATCGCCCGCGTCGGCACCATTTCTGCCGGTGACCCCGAGATCGGCCGCCTGATCGCCGAGGCTATGGAGAAGGTCACCTCCGACGGTGTCATCACCATCGAGGAGAACAAGACCACCGCCGAGACCTACAACGAGATCGTGGAAGGCATGCAGTTTGACCGCGGCTACCTGACCCCCTATATGGTCACCGATACCGACAAGATGGAGGCTGTTCTGGACAACGCCGCCATCCTGATCACCGATAAGAAGATCAGCGTCATCCAGGATCTGGTCCCCCTGCTGGAGCAGGTCATGCAGAACGGCATGAAGCTGCTGGTCGTGGCTGAGGACATCGAGGGCGAGGCTCTGTCCACCCTGATCGTCAACCGCCTGCGCGGCACCCTGAACGTCTGCGCTGTCAAGGCTCCCGGCTTTGGCGACCGCCGCAAGGAGATGCTGCAGGATATCGCTACCCTGACCGGCGGCACCGTTGTGTCCGCTGATCTGGGCTATGAGCTGAAGGATGCTACCGTCCAGATGCTGGGCCATGCCCGCCAGGTCAAGGTCACCAAGGAGAACACCACCATCGTGGGCGGCGCAGGCGATAAGGATGCCATTGCAGCCCGCATTGCACAGATCCGCAACCAGATCGAGGCTTCCACCAGCGATTTCGACCGTGAGAAGCTGCAGGAGCGCCTGGCAAAGCTGGCCGGCGGCGTTGCAGTCATCAAGGTCGGTGCTGCTACCGAGGTCGAGATGAAGGATAAGAAGCTGCGCATCGAGGACGCTCTGAACGCAACCAAGGCTGCCGTTCAGGAAGGCGTTGTCGCTGGCGGCGGCACCGCTCCCATCAACGCCATCCCCGCTGTGCGCGCCCTGTGCGACACGCTGGAAGGCGACGAGCGCACTGGTGCCAAGATCGTCCTGAAGGCTCTGGAGGCACCTCTGCGCCAGATCGCCAAGAACGCCGGTCTGGAGGGCAGCGTCATCATCGACAAGATCGTCTCTGCCAACAAGCCCAACTATGGCTTCGACGCTCAGAACGAGGTCTTTGTTGAGGATATGATCGCCGCAGGTATCGTTGACCCCACCAAGGTCACCCGTTCCGCTCTGGAGAACGCAGCATCCGTCGCTGAGATGGTGCTGACCACCGAGAGCCTGGTCGCTGACCTGCCCGAACCCCCCGCTGCTCCCGCAGCCGGTGGTGACATGGGCGGCATGGGCGGCATGTACTAATAGCTGCCCAAAAACCGCATGAATCCTTGATTTTTGGAGCGTGCAAAAGCGGATTTACGCCAAACTTACGCCACTTACGCCAAAAAATCAAGCGCATGATAGGGTAACAAAATCGGCACTCGCTGAAAAGCGGGTGCCGATTTTTGTGTCACGAAAAGCTGATGGATGCTGCACGCTACACACCGTCAGCTTTTTCGTTTACAGGGGAAAAAGCGGGTGGTATAATAGAAATAGAGTTTTGTAAGAGCGCCTTCATAGTCAAGGCTATAAAAGAATGCGGATAAGCATAAAACCGGTGGATGATATGAAAATTCTGGATAACATCACCAATACCGTTCGAGATGATCTGCGGGTGGAAATCAAAAAAGGCAGTAGGGTGTCTATTGCGGCAGCCTGCTTTTCGATGTATGCCTACAAAGAGCTAAAGAAGCAGCTGGAAACCATAGACGAGTTTGAATTTATCTTTACATCCCCCACGTTTGTGAAAGAAAAGGCTGAAAAGCAGAAGCGGGAGTTCTACATTCCCCGCATTTCTCGTGAAACGAGCCTTTACGGTACAGAGTTTGAAATCAAACTGCGCAATGAGATGACCCAGAGAGCCATCGCAAAGGAGTGTGCAGACTGGATCAGAAGGAAGGCTACGTTCAAATCGAACACCACCGGTGAAAATATGGCTGGCTTTATGACTGTGGATTCCGGCGCAGCACAGACCGCCTATATGCCGATTGGCGGATTTACGACAGTTGATATTGGCTGTGAGCGCGGAAATAACAGCTACAACATGGTCAACTGCATGGAGGCTCCGTTCGCACAGCAGTACATGAAGTTGTTCGATACCCTGTGGAACGACCGGGACAAAATGCAGGATGTCACAGATGTAGTACTGGAGAATATCAGCACGGCTTATGCTGAAAATTCCCCGGAGTTCATCTACTTTATGACGCTGTATCATGTGTTCAGCGAGTTTTTGGACGACATCTCGGAAGACGAACTGCCGAATGAGGCAACCGGATTCAAGCAGAGCAAAATCTGGAGTCTGCTGTACGACTTCCAGAAGGATGCGGTGCTTGCTATCATCAATAAGCTGGAAAAGTACAACGGCTGCATCCTTGCGGACAGTGTTGGCCTTGGCAAGACCTTTACCGCACTGGCAGTCGTAAAGTATTATGAGAATCGAAACAAGTCGGTTCTGGTGCTGTGTCCCAAAAAGCTGGCGGAAAACTGGAATACCTATAAGGACAACTATGTGAACAACCCGATTGCATCGGATCGGCTGAATTATGATGTCCTGTTCCATACAGACCTGTCCAGAAGCGGCGGAAAGTCGAATGGCCTCGACCTGGATCGCCTGAACTGGGGCAACTATGATCTGGTCGTCATTGATGAATCGCACAATTTCCGTAATGGAATCGGAACTCATAGCAAGACGCAGGACAATCGTTACCAGCGGCTGATGGATAAGGTGATCCGTGCCGGAGTCAAGACCAAGGTGCTGATGCTTTCGGCAACGCCTGTCAACAACCGCTTTGTTGACCTGAAAAATCAGTTGGCCCTTGCCTATGAGGGAAACTCCGAATATCTGGATGAAAGGCTGAACACCTCAAAGAGCATTGAAGACATCTTTAAGCAGGCGCAGAAAGCCTTTAACGCATGGAGCAAACTGAAACCAGAAGAGAGAAACACGGATGCGCTGCTGCGGACATTGGGTTTCGACTTCTTCGAGCTGCTGGACAGTGTTACCATCGCACGTTCTCGGAAGCATATCGAGAAGTACTACAACACCAATGCTATCGGAAAGTTCCCAGAGCGGTTGAAGCCGATCTCTGTTCGGCCATGTCTGACAGACCTGAATAATGCCATTAACTACAACGAAATTTATGAGCAGCTGATTCAGCTGAGCTTGTGCGTCTATATGCCCTCCAACTACATCTTCGCAAGTAAGATCCAGAAATATCAGGAGCTGACGCACAATAAGGGAGAGAATCTGACCCAGAGAGGCCGTGAGCAGGGTATTTGTCGGTTGATGAGTATCAACCTGCTGAAACGGCTGGAAAGCTCTGTACATTCGTTCCAGCTGACCCTGATGCGCATCAAGAAACTGATTGATGGTACGATTCAGTCCATTGACCAGTTTGAACGCTCCGGCCACGCTGATCTGGATATATACGACATGGCCGGAGACGATTTTGACATGGACGATGAAAACACTGACTTTTTCACCGTCGGCAAAAAAGTCAAAATCGACCTTGCGGATATGGACTGGAAGAGCTGGCGTACGGAGCTTCGGAAAGATGCAGAAATTCTGGAGCTGCTGACCTTTATGGTGGCAGATATCACGCCGCAGCATGACACAAAGCTGCAAGAACTGTTCCAGCTGCTGTCTGAAAAAATTGAGCATCCGATCAATGTCGGCAACAAGAAAGTGCTGATTTTTTCTGCATTTTCGGATACGGCAGAATACCTCTTTGACAATGTGAGTGCGTTTGTAAAGCAGAAATATGGGCTGAATACCGCTGTAATTACCGGCTCGATTGATGGACGTACCACGATCAAAGGCTTCAAGGCAACACTCAACAACGTGCTGACCTGCTTCTCTCCCATTTCCAAAGACCGGGATGTTCTGATGCCCGGCAGTTCCACGGAGATTGATGTGCTGATTGCGACAGACTGCATTTCTGAAGGTCAGAACTTGCAGGACTGCGATTATCTGATCAACTATGACATTCACTGGAACCCGGTACGCATTATCCAGCGTTTTGGACGAATCGACCGTATCGGCAGCAAAAACCAGTACATCCAGCTTGTGAATTTTTGGCCTGATCTGACGCTGGACGATTACATCAACCTGAAATCCCGTGTGGAGACCCGCATGAAAATCACCGTTATGACCTCCACCGGCGATGATGACCTTATCAACCCCGAAGAAAAGGGCGATTTGGAGTACCGCAAGGCACAGCTGAAACGCTTGCAGGAAGAGGTCGTTGACATCGAAGATATGTCGGACGGCATCTCCATCATGGATCTGGGACTGAACGAGTTCCGGCTCGACCTGCTGGATTACATCAAACACAATGGTGATCTGGACAAGAAGCCCCGTGGACTTCATGCGGTGGTTCCGGCTACGGATGAACTGCCGGAGGGTGTGATCTTCGTGCTGAAAAACATCAATAACAGCGTCAATGTGGACAATCGGAACCGCATCCATCCGTTCTACATGGTTTACATCGGCATGGATGGGCAGATCATCTGCGACTACCTGAACCCCAAAAAGATGTTGGACGATATCCGGCTGCTGTGCCGTGGAAAGACTGAGCCGATCAAAGAGGTATACGAACGCTTCAATCAGGAAACAGACGATGGAAAGGACATGGCAGAAATGTCCGAATTGCTGAGTGAAGCCATTGACTCGATCATTGATGTCAAAGAAGAAAGCGATATCGACAGCCTGTTCTCTGCGGGCGGAACAACGGCATTGCTCAGTCAGGTGTCCGGACTGGATGATTTTGAGCTGATTTGTTTTCTTGTCGTGAAATGAACGCATAGAGGTGAAAAACGTGCTTGGCTTGCCTGTATCTACCGAGTTCAATAAACGCATCCCTAAGCAGAAGTTCTATGAGAACATTGCCGTTACCCCGGCTATGAAGAGAGCCTTTGTCGAGCAGATCAGGATCATCTACTGGCGCAATAAGATTGCGACTACCACCCTGAATCTGGCGGCTGGGGAGCAGGTGACGGAGATCGAGGTGGTCGAGGTGCGGCTGTCTGCCCCGGAGCTGGACGAGAGTGTGCTGCGCCAGATCGACCGGGAAATTCCGTATCACATCCTCTTTTTGCTGGAATACGAGGGCAGGTATCGTGCTGTCATTGGCTACAAGGAGGCTGCGGCGGGCAAGACGGCCTTTAAGGTAGACCGCTATTATTCTACGGACTGGCTGGACGAAGACGACCTGCCGGTGCATCTGGAAGGGCTTACACTGGATGCCGTCTATGAGAGCTTTGTCCGTCAAATCGCAGGCGATGCGCTTGGCACAGGGGAAAGTACATCCCTGAAAGACAGCGTTGAGCAGCAGAAGCAGCGTGAGCAGCTGGAAAAACAGATTGCGGCACTGGAAGCTAAAATCCGTAAGGAAAAACAGCCGAAGAAGAAATTTGAACTGGTGAGCGAGTTAAAGCAACTACAAGAAGACGCAAGGAAGATGGGAGGGCACTAACGCATGGATAATGGCAATAATACAAATATTCTAAAAGTACGAGATGATCGTGACTGCATCAGACCAATTTGGCACGAAGCAGAAGATAAAGCAGAAAGTAAATTTACGATTGATGCCACTTATAAACCGGATTGGTGTTCTGGTGACACCTGCACGAAAAGCGAATTACGTTCTCGTATTGAGCCTTGGCTAACGTCTCTTTTTCAATCGGAGCATTTGTCATTATTGGTTGGCAGCGGGCTTACAACGGCAATTCAAATTGATGCGTGTGGCTCAGCCAATAATGGAATGAACAGCGATTCTGAATTTACCGTTTTTTCCGAAGAAATAAAAAAAGCCGCAAGAGAAAGTGCAGAGAAATCGGGACGCAAAGAAGCTAATATTGAAGATCAAATCCGTGTTGCAAACGAAATAATCAAGGGACTTACTGCATTGCGTGACAGTAGTGACATCTTTGGCATTGCTCCAAAACTTGATTCGTTGCGTTCAAATCTTGAAAATGTAATTGAAAAATTCACCAATAACATCTCTGTAATAGAATCTTCCATCGCCGGTGCCGAGACAAAGAAACGTGAAGCGGCTTTTAATAAACTGGTTTTGTTTTTGATGAGCTTTGCCAGCAGAACAGGAACTAGGGACAGACTCAATATTTTCACTACGAATTATGACCGCTTAATTGAGGCTGGTGCAGATGTTGCCGGTCTTAGACTAATTGATCGTTTTGTGGGTGCCCTATCCCCCATATTCCGCTCTTCTAGGATGGACGTTGATATGCATTATAATCCTCCTGGAATACGTGGAGAACCGAGATATTTAGAAGGGGTCGCAAGATTTACAAAGTTGCATGGATCTTTGGATTGGATAAATGTTGGTGAAGATATCAGAAGAATCGGTTTGCCCTTTGGGGCAAAATCCATCAAACCGTTTCTTGAAACAGCGGGGATGGATGCCAGTTTTTCAAGCTTGATGATTTATCCGAACTCCGCAAAGGATCGCGAAACAGCAGAGTATCCGTATGTGGAATTATTCAGAGATTTTGCTGCTGCATTATGCCGTCCCAACAGTACATTGGTGACATATGGGTATAGCTTTGGTGATGATCATATCAATAGGGTTATAAGGGATATGTTGACGATTCCGTCAACGCACTTGGTCATCATTGATTATAGCGATTCATCTGGGCGGATTATGGATAAATACAACTCATGGGGGCATCAAAGCCAAATGTCCTTGATAATCGGAAAAGACCTTGCCAACATTAATGACTTGGTAAATTATTACTTGCCAAAGCCTTCAATTGACCGTGCTTCTATACGGATGGCGGATATCCTGAAGCAGCGTTTTAGTCAGCCACCAAAGAAAGATCAGGAAGGAGAATCCTAGTCATGAATACCCCTATCGCAAGCTCAGAATCTTTGCAGATTGGCAGCGTTGATTTTGTTTCTCCTGATGAAATTAAAGTTTTACTCGATCTGGATGCACCAAGTGATGTTGCTTTGAATTCTGGGGTACCACGTCCATTTCCACGGATCAATAGCTATGTCTTAATCGCCGGAGAAGGAGGATATCTTGTATGCCAAATTGAATGGATTACGATTGAACGCTCTCAATTCCCTAAAAGGCGTGGCATGCAGGATTTTGGGATTTTGGATTTGCCCTATCCTTTGCGAAAGATGAGTGTAATTCCCCTTGGGGTCTTGAAAGAAAATATAGGTGAGGATAATCAGTGCAGTTATGACTTTGTTCGAGGAATTGAGGTGTTTCCAACAGTGGGGGATCCTGTCCTCATTCCTACGCAATCACAGCTAAAATCTATTGTTGAATCCGGGAGTAATCGGAGAGTCAATATTGGAATCAGTCCATTGGCTGGAAATGCAGTTGTTTCAGTTGATCCAGATAGACTTTTTGGCAGGCATCTTGCAGTTCTTGGTAATACCGGAAGCGGAAAGTCATGTTCTGTTGCCGGTTTGATTCGTTGGTCAGTAGAATCGGCAAAAACGGAAAGAAAAAAGAAGCAGGGACAAGGCCAGGGAAACGTTGAAACAAATACTCGTTTTATCATACTTGATCCTAATGGAGAATATACAAAATCATTTACGGGACTCGGTGATGTCCGCATATATGGGGCAGAGAAGAATGGGGAACAGGGCATCGAGCAGCTTACCGTACCATTGTGGCTATGGAATACTGCAGAATGGGTAGCCTTTACACAAGCCAGTGGAAAAGCGCAAAAGCCCACTTTGGTGCAAGCCTTAAGATGTGTTAGAGATGGTAGCATAAAAACAGAAACTGAGCCTGAGACTAAAATGCGTCGGTATCTCCGAAGCTTGATTAGTCTAAACCAACTTGAAATAACAAATGGAACACCGTGGATGGGGGGTGGGAAGAGCAAAGGATATTCCGAATCACTTCATACATGGAAAGATGGCATAAAAAACGAGAACACATTTACTCAAGGTGAAACAAACAGTGTAGATAAAGTGAGTAGAGCATTTGATGCCGTGTTCAATTCCAACACATCAAATAACCCGGATTGGCCTAAATATCCTCGCACAACAGTGGAGCAATTACAGCAAGAGCTTATGACAGCGCATTTTGTATTTGGTGGCACAGAAAATGATGCTCTTCCGATTGATGCTGATGTGCCTCGTCCGTTTACAGGCGATGACTTTCTGAGGAGTATTGAAGCCAATGCGGAGATGATGGGAACCTCTGACTATGTTGAGACCATGATTATGCGCATTAAAACGCTACTGGCTGATGCAAAACTTAAGCCAGTTATCTGCCCAGATGAAGATGTATCGTTGGATGATTGGCTAGATAAATATATTTGTCCCTCAAACGATAAGAATGGTTCGATAACCATTGTTGACCTGTCACTATTGCCGGCGGAAGTGACTCATATTATAACTTCGGTTATGGCAAGAGTGACACTGGAGGCATTACAACGCTACCGACGTCAAAATAACGGAGAAACACTTCCAACAGTATTGGTAATGGAAGAAGCTCATACTTTTATTAAGAGATACAATGCTGACACTGAAAATGAAAATGCAACAGCAATGTGTACAAAGGTATTTGAAAAAATTGCCAGAGAAGGGCGAAAGTATGGACTGGGACTTGTTCTTTCTTCCCAACGCCCAAGTGAGCTGTCTCCAACCGTCATCTCTCAATGTAACAGTTTCCTCTTGCATAGACTTTCAAATGACAGAGATCAGGAATTGGTAAATAAGCTGGTTCCAGACAATCTGCGTGGAATATTACGTGAGCTTCCTTCATTGCCGGCAAGAAACGCAATCTTACTTGGATGGGCATCAGAACTGCCAGTAATGGTGCGAATGAATTATTTGAATGAACACTTTCGGCCTAAGTCGGATGATCCAGAATACTGGAACACATGGACTGAAAGTGATAAGACGGTTAAATGGGATGAAGTTTCAAGGGAGTGGCAGGATTATTCTAATACAGAAAGCTAAATCTATTAGAAAAGCCAGAAAGGAAAACAATAATGGACACCCTTAAAATGCACAGCCTTGACGGTGTACAGCGCAACATTGAGCTGATCGGCAAGCTGTTCCCCAATGCAATTACCGAGGTAAAACGTGACGGCAAAGTAGAACACGCCATTGACTTTGACGTTCTGCGGCAGGAGCTTTCCGACTCCATCGTGGAGGGTCAGGAAGAGCGCTACCAGTTTACATGGCCGGACAAGAAAAAGGCGATGTTGGCGGCCAATGCGCCCATTACGGCAACCCTGCGCCCGGTTGTGGCAGACAGCGTTGGCAAAGATGGCACACCCGGCGGCTTTGACAGTGAGAACCTCTACATCGAGGGCGACAATCTGGAAGTGCTGAAGCTCTTGCAGGAGACCTATCTGGGTAAGGTCAAGATGATCTACATTGATCCGCCGTATAATACGGGAAATGACTTTGTTTACAATGATGAATTTGGAATGAGGAGCGAGGAATGGGACGCCGCCAGCGGAAACTACGATGATAAGGGCAACCAGATCGTTGGCAAGCTGGAACTGAATACAGAGAGCAATGGCCGCTTCCATACGGATTGGCTCAATATGATGTATCCACGTCTGAAAATTGCAAAAGATTTGTTGACGGATGATGGAGTAATCTTTGCAAGTATTGACGAGAATGAAGTTGCTAATTTGAGAAAAGTGTTAGATGATATTTTTGGTGAAATCAATTGTGCCGGAGAAATTATATGGAAGAATAGTAGCAAAAACGATCAGGCGTATATTTCGATTCAACATGAATATATATTGGTCTATTGCAAAAACAAGATTGCTAATTCTGGAGAATGGTATGAACCAAAGGAGGGAGTTGAAGAAATTCAAGCAGCTTTTAGTGAGTTTAGAAAGAAATACGGTGACGATTGGGATGCTATTCATTCTGCTGCACAGGAATGGTATAAATCTTTTCCGGAAAATAGTCCGGTGTATTCAAATAAGCATTATTCGTGGATGGATGAAAAAGGAATATACTTTGCTTCTGATATTTCAGGGCCACATTTTGGTCAATACAGATATGATGTAGTTCATCCAATAACTGGAAAGATAGTGAAGCAACCTGCTAGCGGCTGGCGTTATCCGGAATCAACGATGAAGGAACGCATAAAGAACGGATTGGTTCATTTTGGAAAGGATGAAACGAAAGTTCCTTGTAATAAAACATATCTTCTGGACACTGTAAATCAAAGTGTTGGCAGCGTTAAATATAAAGACGGCCGTGCTGCAACAAAAAAATTAACAGCATTGTTGGGAACAAATTGCTTTACAAATCCTAAAGATTGTGATTTGCTTCGTACTTTATTTACGTCAATTGGCTTGCACAGGGAAGATATTGTTTTGGATTTTTTCTCTGGTTCTGGGACAACGGGCGAAGTTGTTATGGATATTGCTGTAAAGACTGTGCCTAATGTACATTTTATACTTGTGCAAATTCCAGAAAATCTTGATGATTCCATTGAAAAGGCAACTGGAAGCGCAAAACAAGTTCTAGGTAACGCAATCGCACTGTGCGATTCACTGAATGTCCCTCACAAGCTTACAGAAATCGGCAAGGAACGCATCCGCCGTGCGGGCCAGCAAATACTGTCCGCAGGGGGGGGGACAGTTGGAGATGTCCGAGACGCAGCCTGAACCGGGCACCCCCGTTGATGTGGGTTTCCGGTGTTTGCGGTTGGACAGCAGCAATATGGAAAACGTCCACTACACGCCGGAAGAAATCAGCCAGCAGGATATGTTCTCGCTGGTGGATAACGTAAAACCTGACCGCACCCCGGAAGATTTGCTGTTCCAGGTGATGCTGGATCTGGGTGTGCTGCTGTCCAGCCCCATTGAGGTAAAAGAGATCGCAGGCAAAAAGGTGTTCAACGTGGCAGACGGCTTCTTGCTGGCCTGCTTCGACCATGATGTGACGGAGGAGACTGTCAAGGCCATTGCCCAGATGAAGCCGTACTATGCCGTGTTCCGTGACAGCTCCATGGCAAACGACAGCGTTGCAACAAACTTTGACCAGATTTTTGAAACGTATAGCCCGGAAACGGTAAGGAAGGTGCTGTAATGACGGCGAAAATTCAATATCCCAAAATCGATCTCTACCACTATACATCCATCGGTTCGCTTTTTTCCATCCTGCAAAATGAAACCATTCGCCTGACGGATTATCGTTTCCTGAATGACACACAGGAACTGTCTTATGCGCTGAACTGGTTGAAAGATTATCTTGCACCTAAAGCCGAAGAAGAGTTTGGCAAAAAAGTTCTGACAGCGATTGATAATGTTGAGCATGGGAAAATTGAACGCATAAAGAGCATAAGTGATGGGTCGCCGTATATGCAGCGATATTTATGCGATATTCACTATTATATTTTGTCATTGTCTCGGCGATATGATGACCTTGCAATGTGGCGAATGTATGCAAAAGATGGATGCTGTATAAAGTTTAATAGCCAAAAATTGAAAGAATTCTTCTATGGATTTCGGGATGCAAATCTCGAAAAAGGTTTGATGAATCTGATAGATGGAGAGGTTGAGTACGAAATCAAAGAATCAACTAGACACGCAATAAACTATTTCTACTCTATAAAAAATGAACTGATGATTTATGACGAAATTTTAATGTTTTGCCTGCTTTTTAAATCGCCATCATTCTCTTTTGAACATGAATATCGAATGGGAATTCCGTTTGAAGATCAATACTTAGGCGAAAATTGTTCAAAAGAATTTTTACTATCAGGAACAACGATTCGTCCACAGCTGGAATTGAAAAATTTCCCGATACGAGATATTATCGAAGAAATCACAATCAGTCCGTTTGTTACCTCCGAGTTGACGAAAATTGGAATACAGGAACTTTTGATTTCAAAAGGAATTTCTCCTGATGTGGTAAGACTATCGCAGATTTCCATAAGATGAGAAAGGCAGATTGCTGTGATAGAGAAAAAAGAAGAAAAAAAGATTCGTAGCTCAGCGGCAGAGTATTTGACCTTTGTGGCTTCTACGGGTGAGAGCAATGCAAGCTATGAAATGCGCTATGAGGATGAAAACATCTGGCTGACACAGAAGATGATGGCGGCACTGTATGATGTGGATGTGCGCACGGTCAACGAGCATATCAAAAAAATCTATGCAGACGGCGAACTGACCGAGCAGGCAACTATCCGGAAATTCCGGATAGTTCAGACCGAGGGCACTCGGCAGGTCAATCGGGAACTGACGCATTATAATTTGCAGCTGATTATTGCCGTGGGCTTCAAGGTGAACAACCAGCGGGCGGTGCAGTTCCGCAAGTGGGCGGGGCAGATCGTCAAGGATCACACCATTCAGGGCTGGACGATGGATGTTGACCGCTTGAAAAAAGGCCACATGTTTACGGATGAATATTTCGAGCGGCAGCTGCAGCAGATTCGGGAAATTCGTCTGTCGGAGCGTAAATTTTACCAGAAAGTCACAGATTTGTACGCAACTGCGTTTGATTATGACAAGGATGCAAAAACGACCCGGCGGTTCTTCCAGATGGTTCAGAATAAGATGCACTATGCTGTGCATCGCCACACGGCGGCAGAACTGATCGTGGAGCGTGCCGATGCCAACAAGGAGCACATGGGGCTTACCACATGGGAAAATGCGCCGGATGGGAAAATCCTGAAAGCAGATGTGACGGTGGCCAAGAACTACCTGAGCAAAGAGGAAATGAATTATCTGGAACGCATCGTGTCGCTCTATCTGGATTATGCCGAGTTGCAGGCCGAGCGCAAGATCCCCATGAGCATGGAGGACTGGGCAAAGCGGCTGGACGGTTTTCTGGAGTTCAACGGCAATGAACTGCTGACAGGCCCCGGTAAAATCAGCGCAGAACAGGCCAAACTCCATGCAGAAACCGAATACGAAAAGTATCGTGTCATTCAGGATCGCCTGTATGAGAGCGATTTTGACCGGTTCCTGATGCTGGAGCGGGAGGTAAACCACAAAGATGAAGTTTAGTTTTAAGATTCAGCAGTACCAGACCGATGCTGTGGATGCGGTGGCACGGGTCTTTCAGGGTCAGCCCTACAATGCAGGCGTGTCTTACCTGCGGGATATGGGAAGTCTGTCCGCACAGCCGCAGCAGCTGAGCCTTGTTTCCAACGGGGACGATGCAACACAGGTGGAGTTGCTGGATTTGATCAACGATTCCGGTTTTAAGAACGAAGCACTCCAACTAACCGACCAGGAGCTGCTTCAGAACATCCGCGCGTTGCAAGCAGAAGCAAACATCCATCAGTCGGACAAGTTGGTGGCACCGCTGGGCAGGTGTTCTCTGGATATTGAGATGGAAACCGGCACAGGCAAGACCTATGTTTACATCAAGACCATGTTCGAGCTGAACAAGCGGTATGGTTGGAGCAAATTTATCGTTGTTGTGCCGAGTATCGCCATCCGTGAAGGCGTAAAGAAGTCCTTTGAGATCACTGCCGATCACTTTATGGAGTGCTACGGCAAAAAGGCACGGTTCTTTATCTACAACAGCAGCAACCTGAATCAGTTGGATTCCTTTTCCAGCAATTCCGGCATCAATGTCATGATCATCAACACGCAGGCGTTTGCCGCCTCCATGAACGAGGACAAGAACGTGGAAGGCCGCAAGGGTGATGCCGCTGCGAGAATTATCTACACCAAGCGGGATGAGTTCGGCTCCCGCCGCCCGATTGATGTGATTGCCGCCAACCGCCCGATCCTGATTCTGGACGAACCGCAGAAGATGGGCAAAGAGGACTCTGCCACTCAGAAAGCCCTGAAAAAGTTCAATCCACTTTTCACATTGAATTACTCTGCTACCCACGCCAAGCAGCATAATCTGATTTACGTTCTGGATGCGCTGGACGCTTACAACAAGCGGCTGGTCAAAAAGATCGAAGTCAAAGGCTTTGAGGTCAAAAATCTGCGTGGTACGGACAAGTATCTGTATCTGGAAAGCATCATCATCTCCCCGAAGAATCCGCCACGGGCAAAAGTGGAGATGGAGGTCAGCTACCAGAACGGCACGAAGCGAGAGTTCCATATGCTGGATGTGGGCGATAATCTCTATTATAAATCCGGGGAAATGGAGCAGTACAAGGGCTTCGTAGTGTCGGAAATCGACCCGATCACGGGTGTTGTGACTTTTACGAACGGCGATACCATCCGCAAAGGTGATGTTACCGGTGACGTTTCCGAAAATGATATGCGCCGGGTGCAGATCCATGAAACGATCCTTTCGCACTTTGAAAAAGAGCAGGAACTTTTCAAACTGGGTATCAAGACACTTTCGCTGTTCTTCATCGACGAAGTGGCAAAATACCGCCAGTACGATGAAGACGGAAACGAGCTGCTGGGCGAGTACGGCAAGATTTTTGAGCAGGAGTATCTTTCGGTTCTGAATGAGCATCGCACCCTGTTCGACCCTGCTTATACAGCCTATCTGGATTCAACCGATGTGCATGATGTCCACAAGGGCTATTTTAGCATCGACAAGAAAGGTCACAGCGTCAACAGTTCGGTCAAGCGTGGCTCAGATATGTCGGATGACATTTCTGCCTATGACCTGATCCTGAAAAATAAGGAACGTCTGCTGTCCTTTGAAGAGCCGACCCGGTTCATCTTCTCCCACTCTGCCCTGCGGGAAGGCTGGGATAACCCGAATGTGTTCCAAATCTGCACCCTGAAGCACAGCGACAGCACTACGCAGAAGCGGCAGGAAGTAGGCCGTGGTCTGCGTCTGTGCGTGAATAAGGACGGAAACCGCATGGATGCGGAAGTGCTGGGAGATAAGGTGCAGGATATCAACGTCCTGACCGTTATTGCCAGCGAGAGCTATGCAGGATTTGTAGACGGACTGCAAAAGCAGACCGAAGCAGTGCTGTATGATCGCCCCCGTAAGGCAGACATTGCATATTTCACCGGCAAGACCATCAGGTTGGATGGCAAAATTGTCAAGGTGGATGACCGTCAGGCACGGGCAATTTATCAGTATCTTGTCCGCAATAACTATGTGGATGAGCAGGATAACGTCACGCAGGACTACCGGGACGATGTGCAGACCGGAACACTTGCACCGGTGCCGGAAACGCTGAAGCCCATTGAAGAGGGCGTGCACACGCTTGTGCAGGCAATTTATGATGACAGTATGCTCAAGTCTATGTTTGAGGATGGCAACAAGCCGAAAGTGCTGGAAAATCCGCTGAACGACCGGTTTGAAAAGGCAGAGTTCCAGAAGCTCTGGCAGACGATCAACCACAAATACGCCTATACGGTGGATTTTGATTCTGAGGAACTGATCCGGAAAGCAATCGAATACATCGACAGGGAACTGTACGTCAGTCGCCTGCAATATACCGTTACCTATGCCGGGCAGAAAGATGTCCTGAGTGCCGATATGGTGCGAGAAGGCAGCAGCTTCAGCGATGCCAAGAGCAGAACAAAAAAATTAGAACATGACTACGCAGGTCAGGTTGCGTATGACCTGATCGGCAAAATTGCAGAGGGCACAACGCTGACCCGGCATACCGTTGCACGGATTTTGCAGGGCATCAAGCCGACAACCTTTGCGATGTACCAGAACAACCCAGAAGAATTTATCGCAAAGGTGATCCGGCTGGTCAAGGAGCAGAAAGCTACCATGATCGTGGAGCATATCACCTATGATACCATTGAGGGCAGCTACGACAGCAGCATCTTTACGGCAGAGAAACACGCTCTGACGATGGATAAGGTTTACAAGGCACAAAAGGCGATTCAGGATTACGTTTTCACCGATGGCACAGCGGAAAAGAGCGTGGAACGGAAGTTTGCGGAAAATCTGGATGGTGCAGAGGAAGTCTTTATCTATGCAAAACTGCCGAAAGGCTTCTATATTCCGACCCCGGTTGGACACTACTCCCCGGACTGGGCAATCGTGTTCCATGAGGGCAAGGTGAAACACATCTATTTTGTAGCAGAAACCAAAGGCACGATGGAAAGCCTGAACTTGCGCCCAATCGAGAAGTCCAAGATCGACTGCGCCAAGAAGCTCTTCGCAAAATTGTCAGATGGTCTTGTGACATACGACCATGTGGACAGCTATCAAGAGCTGATGAATAAGGTACTGCAGTGACCAGTACAAAATGAATCATGAAGCGGCTGTTTGCGTAGATGCAGATGGCCGCTTCTGCATTTGACATTCTGATCGGGAGTGTGAGCGATAATATAGGGCTGCGATGAGTTTGAACGAATCAGCGATGCAATCGCACAGCCTGCATCCACCGGATGCAGTTCAAGGGTTTGACTTTCCCAACAAGTGTTTGGCAACGCAAAAATGGTCTTTGTATAACCTCTTGCTAGCGCTATGAGGCCTTTCAAAACGCCTCCCAAATTTGAAAATCACTTTGCAAGAATGATCGTCCGTTTTCAAGCTCAACTTGAAGTGGACGGTTGTTTTTCTGCTCAAAAAAGTTCCGAGTTGGCATTCCATTACAAACAGAACGAGTTGTCCTGTTCGCTCTTTTTACCAAGGTTTCCCTTGCGTTTTCTTGCACACTGCCGAAAGTGTCGTATTTCAAAAAGTTTTTGTTGACACAACTCGATTTTTGTGGCAATCTATCCCAACAATTTAATATAACATATTTTACTTAGAGTTCCAGCTCGGCTCCCAAAGAAGCCGGAGCAAGTTTTTGACTTTCTTATCGCTACATAACGAACCCGAACCAAGGCCATCCCGGAAGGGATGGTCAGGTTCAGGTTGTTGTGTGGCGATTTTTTGTCGTTTGTGATTTTTTTGTTAATTTTCGGAAAGATGGCTCTATTTTGGCCTTTCTCGTCGGCTACCTATTGAGGGGACTTTTTTGAAGTGGATATTTATGACAACTTTATTACAAAGAGTCATCAATGGGTGCCAAATGGCCCTTCTCGATGCCTACCAAGTGAGAGTGTCTTTTTTCAAGAGGGATTCGACTTTGGATATGCTCGCCGTTGTAAATGGCCTGCCTCAGTTGGTGGCTCGATAAACCAATGATATTTTAACTCGGCGGTTGCTTCAGCTATATTTTCCAAGAACTTTTTAACAAATTTCTTTTTCGGGTAACAAAAAGCCCTTTTTCGATGCCTACCAATTAGAGGGATAATTTTTCGGAAGCCCTAAATTCTGAAGATTTTCTATATAACTCCGTTCTTTGAAAACAGAATAGTTCAATCGTCCGGTACTTCACAAAAGGTACTTCTGTAATTCGCAGCCCGGCCATAACGAAGGCGGGGTGGCTGAAATGCCAATGGTGCGGTGCAAGCCCGCCGTCGGACGATTCCCCACTCCTAGGGTGCCGAGGGCGAATATGGGAGACCTTAACATATTAAGCAGACCAGGGTGCTGATCTGCAATTGAGAGAGCTGGCGAGTACGCTGGTTCTCGATACATATTGAAGCCGGACGAGCTGTCCATTCCAGGACAGTTTGCCCGGAGCAAGAGTGCAGAGGTGCGGGTCGCCAGTGGCGACCTCAAAAGGCCGCAGGTATTTTGAAGCACCGACCGAGCCGACAGGCGAGACCGCAGCCCTTTGAAGGGAGTCAAGGGGGAACGCCTTGCCCAGTGATATGACGCTGTGCGTCATATCCTACTGGGTATTATCTGGCGCAAAACGGCGGCAGATCCAGCAGCTCCGCTGCTGCGTTCTCTCCCGGCAAGCTGTTGAAATGAAAGAAGCCCCCGCTAAACCTTATACTAAAATCAGGAAAAAGTAATCAAAACAGGTTCACTTAGGGGGCCAATAATAGGCCTACGAAGCCCACGACTTTAGTGATTTCAGGTGCTATAATAATTGCAGAGATGCAGCATCTTAGTGATTTTCCACAAAGAAAGAATAGCGATGCAACAAGAAATGGGAACGATGTTTCCTACTTTCACCGAAAATTAGGAACTCACAGTTCCTGTTCGAGTATGAGTTTCTCTGTTATACTTTTCTTGCAGAGCAGAAGCAAACTCTTCTAAGCAGAAAGCGACAAACGCCATGATCTCCCACTGAGGGAAGGAGCGATAGGCCACTTTCTTTGCAGTATGACAACCACATAAATCCTTTTTTGAAAGGACTACCTCTCGATTCCGAGAGAAGATTTCAAGACACGGTCTTGAAATGCGAGACCCGTTGCTTAGAAGAATTGTATCACTCCTGTGATTTGATCGCACGAGTGGCCATACACAAAAAATACAGGAAAAGAGGGATGTCTATCTGAAATTAACACGACACAACGGACGAGCTGGAACCCACGGCACCTATAACCCAAAGCACAATGACCGCAGTTTCAACCTTGCCAACAGTGAACACATCGACTCGGAACGAGCAAAGGGCAATATCTACTGGGACTGCTATCATGGCATCCGTTCTGCATCCGACAAGGATAGACAGACTGCTGCGTTCAGCGATGTGGAGAAGATGTTCTATGAAATCCACTACTCTCACTTTGTGGAGAACCAGAATGCTCGCAATGCAAAGATTCGTCATACCGAGCGCAACCGAACCATAGAGGACTTGCTTGCCGGAAAGAAAACCTGCCCGGAAGAAACCATCTACCAGTTCGGAACGTTGGACGAACACGCATCGGTGGAAGATCTGGTTCTGGTGGTAACGGAGTTCATTGCTGAATTTCATGAACGGTTTGGTGCTCATGTGCACCTGCTGGACTGGGCACTGCATCTAGATGAAAGCACTCCCCACATCCATGAGCGTCATGTGTTCGACTGTGAGAACAAGCATGGTGAGGTGGCACCCCAGCAGGAAAAGGCGTTGGAAGCACTGGGCTTTGAACTGCCTGACCCGGACAAGCCCCTCAGCCGCCGGAACAACCGCAAAATCACCTTTGATGCCGCCTGCCGGAAGATGCTGTTTGAGATTGCAAAGCGGCACGGGCTGGAACTGGAGGAAGAAGCGGAATACGGCAACCGCAAATATCTGGAAAAGCAGGACTTCATCCTTGCCAAGCAGAAGGAGCAGCTTGCCGCCCAGCAGAGCAAGCTGGACGAATTGACCCTCAAGGTCAACGACATGGAAACGCTGATTGATGAAGTTTCGGCAGCAGCCTACGACAAGGCGGTGGAGGTCGTGACGGACGTGGTACGCACCGAGACCCGCAAGGAAGATATGCGGATGATCGAGGACACGAAGAGGTGGGTGTTATCGCCAGAGAGAAAAGCTCCCAAAGCCACGAGGGAATATGCCGCCCACCGTCTGGACACTGTGCTGGACAAGTTCCTCAAGACCATGCAGACCACTGCCACTCGCTTGCAGGAAAAACTCCTGAGACCGGAAATCCGGCAGAAAGGCAAAGAACAGGTCAAGGAGAAAGCACGGGATTCCGTTCTGCAACTGCTAAGCCGATTGCAGGCAGAGCAAACACAGCGGAAGCCATCTGCGCCGCCTACCGCGGAAAAATCAGAAAATCGTTTTCAATAATAGTACGAGGTGATGTTTATTGAGCAAAGAAGTCAACGAAGATCGCACTCCACGAACCGTTGAGGATGTGAAGGAGATGCTGGCAAAGCACTCTAACGGTGAAATCCAGCGGACGATCCAGAACTGCATCACGATTTTGCAGAACGACCATGTGCTTGCCGATGCCATCCGGCTGAACCTGTTGAGCGAGCGCATCGACATCGTAAAGCCTGTGGGCTGGCCGCGCTCCGGCAAGACCCTGAACGACACCGATATGAAGTATATCCTGCGGAGAATGGAGAAGTACGGCATTTCCAGCGAAAAGAAGATCGAATCGGCCATCCGCATCGTTGCCAACGAGAACCGCTATCATCCCATCCGGGACTACCTGAACGGCCTGAAATGGGATGGGACGGGGCGGATAGCCCATGTCCTGCACCACTTTCTCGGTGCTGCGGAGGACGAATACACTTGCGAAGCTATGAAGATATTCCTGCTGGGAGCCATCAAGCGGGTGTTTCAGCCGGGATGTAAATTTGAAACCATGCTCTGTCTGGTGGGCGGGCAAGGTGCAGGAAAGTCCACCTTCTTCCGGCTGCTGGCGGTCAAGGATGAGTGGTTCTCGGATGACCTGCGGCGGCTGGACGATGACAACGTGTACCGCAAGCTGCAAGGTCACTGGATCATTGAAATGTCGGAGATGATCGCCACCGCCAATGCCAAGAGCATCGAGGAAATCAAGAGCTTTCTCAGCAAACAGAAAGAAACCTATAAAGTCCCCTACGAGACCCATCCTGCCGACCGTCTGCGCCAGTGTGTCTTTGCTGGCACGACCAATCGGCAAGATTTTTTGCCCCGTGACCGCACAGGCAACCGCCGCTTTATTCCCATCCCGGTGGATGCGGAACTGGCTGAGACCCACATTTTGGACAACGAGGAGGATTCCCGTGCCTATATCGCCCAGCTTTGGGCAGAAGCCATGACGATTTACAACAGCGGCAACTACAAGTTGGCATTCAGCCCTGCCATGCAGGAAACGCTGCAAGCCCATCAGCAGGACTTTATGCAGGAGGATGCACAGGCTGGCATGATCTACGCCTTTCTGGAGGACTACACGGGTGACCGGGTGTGTTCCAAGCAGCTCTATGCGGAAGCACTGGGCAACACCAGTATCCCGGCAGAGTGGGAGACCCGTGCCATTTGCGAGATCATGAACACAGGAATTTCGCGCGGCGATATCCAAGGCTGGCAGGCTCATAAAACCGCTAAGCGTTACCCGAAGTACGGCGTTCAGAAAGGCTGGGAGCGCGTAACCAGCCCCGAAACCGGGGCTGAAGATTTCTCCGAAATAACGGATGCGGAAGCCCAGCAGCTGGGCTTTCCCTTCTGACGAGCAGCGGTTACACGTCTGGTTACAGATTCGGTTACACCTCAGTTACGGCGCAAAAGCCGCATGACCGCTGCGTTTTCCTCTTTCTGTAACCATGTAACCTTAAAAAGAGAAGAAAAAGTATAAAGCCCACCGGATGCCCTGCGTGCAGAAAAGATTATTTTCTGCCCGGTTACAGGCGTTCGGTTACAAGGAATTGGAGGTCTGCCTATGAAAGAAGTTCGCGTTTGCGAAGCAATGAAGTCCCCGGTGGGGACTTTAAGCGACGGAACGGTCTTGCGTCAGCAAGATGGAGGGACCAAGTCCCGACAAGTTCCGATTTGGGAAAAGAGCAATCTGACGCTGGAAGAAGCTGCGGCTTACTCCGGCATTGGCATCAACAAACTGCGTGAAATTACGAATGAAGATAAATGCAAATTCGTCCTTTGGGTGGGAAACAAGCGTCTGATTAAACGTCGCCTGTTCGATTGCTTTGTCGAGCAAGCATATTCTATTTGAGAGGCTGCCAAAGGCTGAAAATGTGAAACCGTCCTTTTCTCATTCGCTGCAGGTGGAAATCGCATGGTTGATGTGTTATACTGACACTGACCTTATAGATGCGCTTTTCACAGAAAGGAACTTCTAAATGCCTGAAAAGCGCAAGGATAGCAAGGGCCGTGTTTTGAAGGATGGCGAAAGCCAGAGAGCAAACGGCACCTACGACTATCGTTATACCGATATCCACAAGAAACGGCGTTGTATTTACGCTAAATCCCTGACAGAGCTGCGGAAAAAAGAGGAAGAACTGTGGCGCGATCTGGCAGACGGCATCGACTACGCCGCCGGAGAGATGACGGTGGCTGATCTGGTTGACCGCTATATGAACCTGAAACGTGGGTTGAAACCCAATTCACTTCGGTCGTACAACACAGCGGTCAAGCGGATTCATGCTGACCCTTTCGGGCAAAAAGCCATCAAAACGGTAAAATTGTCCGATGCGAAAGGCTGGTTCGTGTTTCTGCATGACAGCGGTTTCAAGCAAAACACCATTGGAATTCTGCAAAGCGTTGTCAGACCAGCGTTTGAGATGGCGGTAGAGGATGACATTATCCGCAAGAATCCATTTAAGTTCAAGCTGTCGGACGTTGTGCCGAAGGACGCTTATGTGCGCAATGCCCTGACCAGAGAACAGCAGGAGAAATATCTGCAATTCGTTCAAGACTATGGCGGCAACTATTATGATGATATCGTCATTCTTATGGGAACCGGCTTGCGTGTGAGTGAGTTGTATGGCCTGACACGAGCAGATATCAACTTTGAACGGCACTGTATCCATGTCCGGCGGCAGCTTTGCCGGACGGCTGAAAAGCCCTACTTTGTCACACCGCCGAAAACAAAAAGCGGTATCCGCAATGTTCCCATGACAGATACCGTTTGTGCAGCGTTGCGGCGTGTAGTAAAAGCTAGAGCGTCCACGAAAGTGGAAGCGTTGGTAGATGGTTGCAGCGGATTTCTCTTTCTGGACAAGTCCGGGATGCCAAAGGTGGCAATGCACTTGGAAAACTATATGCGTGGCGTGCAGGGAAAGTTTGAGAAAGCGTACGGCAAACCTGTTCCGCGCATTACACCTCATGTGCTGCGACACACCTTCTGCACCAATGTCCAGCAGGCCGGGCTGGATGTAAAAAGCCTGCAATACCTGATGGGACACTCCAATGCCAGTGTGACGTTGGATGTCTACACGCACAGCAGCTTTGAATCGGTTGAAAGAGCCTTTGAACAGATCGCCGGCAACCTGTGATTTTCGACGCATGAAGCGGAATTTCTTACGCCGAAACTTACGCCAAAACTTACGCCAATCACCCGGTAAGTGGCGTAGATTTGCGTAGAAAAGCGTGGATCGTGCAAAAACGGAGAATCTGGAAAAATCGGCTTGTGGCCTTGATAATTCTACAAAAGTCTACGTTTCCCGATATTCGTGATTCGGCTCCAAAAGTGTGGTTTGGAAGGGCGGCATGTACTAAGCCGCACCGGCTCCCCGTACCAATTCAATACGCCGCAGAAGGCAGAACTTCCCACCCGGGAGGCTCTGCCTTCTTTTTTGTTGACACCCTTTCCAAACAAGAGTACACTTAGAAAAATTGTTTTTGGGAAAGGAAACACCAATGAACACTGCCGCTTTTACCGCCTACCGCGAAAAAGTTGTGTCCAACTGTGCCCGTGTCATTGTGGGCAAGGAGGATGCTACCGAGAAAATTCTGGTCAGCTTCCTCTGCGGAGGCCATGTATTGCTGGAGGATAAGCCCGGCACCGGCAAAACCATGCTCCTGCGTGCATTTGCGCGCACGGTGGGCGGGGACTTCAAACGGGTGCAGTTCACGCCCGACCTGCTGCCCTCCGATCTGACCGGCATCAATTTCTACAACCAGAAGTCCGGTGAGTTCGAGTTCCGGCCCGGCCCGCTCTTCACCAACTTTGTGTTGGCGGACGAGATCAACCGTGCCACGCCCCGTACCCAGTCGGCCCTGCTGGAAGCCATGGAGGAAAGGCAGATTACCGTGGACGGCGTGACCAGCCGCCTGGCTGAGCCCTTTATGGTGTTGGCCACCCAGAATCCGCTGGAATCCTTTGGCACCTTCCCGTTGCCAGATGCCCAGATGGACCGTTTTTTCATGCGGCTGTCGCTGGGCTATATGACCCGGGAGCAGGAGCTGGAGGTGCTCTCCCGCCCTTCGGCCCAGACCGTGCTGAACGAGCTGCAGGCCGTCGTTACTCCCGAGGAGACCGCATACGTCCGCACGGCTTACCGGGAGGTCAAGGTCTCCGAGGCGGTCAAGCACTACCTTATGGACATCGTGGAAGCTACCCGCACACAGAGCGGCTTTGTCAGCGGTGTGTCTACCCGCGGTGCGCTGGCGCTCTATCAGGCTGCGCAGGCGTATGCCTCCTTGCAGGGCAGGGAATACGTCATCCCCGAGGACATCAAAGGGCTGGCCCCGGCGGTGCTTTCTCACCGAATTTCTCTGGGCAGCAGCATGAACGCCGAAGCCGCCGCTCTGCGGATGCGCAAGCTGTTGGCCGAGATCACTGTGCCGTTGGAGAGTGCGGAATGAGCGCCGTCATCTTCGCGCTGCTATTGGTGGCCACAGCCCTTGGGCTGGAACGTTACAGCACAGCCCACAGCCTTGACGATGTGCAGGGGCGGCTGGAAGTGGAGGATCACCTTGTGGAAGCCGGGGAGCCCGCCGTGATCCACCTCGTTGTCCGGAACAGCGGCCCCCGTTGGAAGATGTTCCTGGCGGCAAAGCTCCACCTGAACAAGGAGTTTCTTCCCTGCGCGGAGCACCACATTACGCAGGATCAGACAGGTTGGGGCCACACGGTGCGGTTCACCACCTGGCTGCGCCCGGGGCAGGAGGCGGATTTCTCCACCGCCCTCAGGCTGGAACGCCGGGGCCGCTATGTGCTGGAACCGATGCAGGTCATCGGCGGTGATTTTCTGGGCCTTGTGGAACAGTCCCGCACCGAGCGGGGCTTCCACGAGCTCATTGTTCCACCCAGGGAGTGCGCTCTGCCGGAACTGGAAGAGATGCTGGGCGGTTTTCTGGGCGAGCTTTCGGTGAACCGCTATCTCTACGAGGATCCTATTCTCACGGCGGGTTACCGTCCCTACACCAGTGGTGACCCCATGCGCTCCATCGCCTGGAAGCAGAGCGTCCGGGGGCAGGGGCTTATGGTCAAAAAGTGGGATTACACCACTGAGCCCCGGGCAGTGGTGCTAGTCCATGCGGATACCAAGGATTACGACCACCCGGAACCGGCGGAGCTCTGCTACTCCATGGCCCGCACAATCTGCCGGAGGCTGGAAGAAAAGGCGGTGTCCTACCGCTTTGCGGCAAACGCTGCCTTTGACCTGCTGCTCAATGCGGCTCTCTCCGGTGAGGAGTGGAGAAAACCGCTGGAAACCCCGCAGGGCTACGGCCCCGAACACTACCGCAAGGTGTTGGAAATTCTGGGCCGCGCCACCGGGCAGACCTCCCTTTCCTGCGCGCGGTTCTGCGCCGAATACTACCACCCGCAGGAGCAGGTCGGCTGCATCGTGGTGACAACGGAGCCGGAAGAAGCTGTGCGTGCTGCCGTGCAGCCCCTGCCTGGCATTCCGCTGCTGGTGCTCACTCCGGAAATGGCCGTAGAGATGGTCCAGACAGGGGAGGCGGGCGCATGATGTTCTTACATACCCTGCGCCTGGCAGGTGATCTGAGCTTTTACTATGCCTTTGCGGGCTTTTTTGCTGCCAGCTTCGGCGGGGCACCCATGCCGCTGGTGCTGGTCTGGCCTGCCCTCTGCTTTGGTCTGGCCTCCTGCTTTGAGGGCAGCCGCCCCCTCCGCACCACTCTTGCGGCCCTGAGCGCGGCGGCGCTGCTCTTCCTGCCTACAGGGGCGGACAAGCTCTGCTACTTCCCGGCGGCAGTCTACCCGGTGCTGCTGGCCTACACCGGCGATTTTGCCCTTTCGCCGATGCGGCAGGCCGAGCGCCTGCGCTGGCTCTGCCGGGTATGGCCCTTCTTTGCAGTGGCAATGCTGCTGTGGAACGCCAACGCGGTGCTTTCGGCGGCCCTGCCCTTTGCGACGGCGGCAGCGGTGCTTCTGGTGGGGTTCAACCGCACCACCCGGCAGGACCCGGAGATCTCCACCCGGCCGGGCTATCTGCTGCTTTCCGGCGGCGTGCTGGCGGCGGTGTGTGCAGGGCCGTTCCTGCTCAGCCGCAGTGTTGTGGTTGCCGGTGCAAAGGCGGCTGCGTCTGCCGTTTACTTTGGCGGGATCGTGCCGGTGCTGCAGCTGTTTTTGAACAACATTGTGGTGCAGGGTGTGACTTGGCTGTTCCACGGCATCCTGCAGTTCATCCACTGGCTCTTCACCCTCTTTCCGCCCAAACCGTTGGAGCGCACCGAGATCGTTTCTACCGATGAGGTCATTGCCAACGCCCAAAAGGCCGCCGAGGACGCAGAACCGCTCATCAACGGGATGTCGATGCTGACCGTGCTCGGTATCCTGCTGGCGGTCCTCTGTGCGGTGCTGGTGGTGCGGCATTTCCTGCGCCAGAAGTTCCGGCACACGGACACTGCCTGCACGGACACCACTGTGCGGCGTAGCACCCACAAGCGTGCCCGCCGCTGGCCCGGGCTCTTCCTCAGCCCGGTGGACAAGGTGCGGCGGGAGTATGCCATCTACCTGGACCACTGCCAGCGCCACGGCGTGACCATCCTGCGGGGCGATACCAGCCTTGACCTGACCGGCCGCGCTTTCGGTATGGACTTTGCCGCCGAGGCCGAGCTGCGCCAGATCTACCTCAAAGCCCGCTACAACGGCACCGCCACGGCCGAGGATGCCGCCCGCGCCGCTGAGCTCGTCCGAAAAATCTGCTCCTGAACGCATCAACGCCCCCTTTCCTGCCCATCCTAAGCGGGAGAGGGGGCGTTTTCATGTCCGGCAAACGGGTGCTGGCCCTATATGGGGCCTTGCTGTTTTGCTTTGCGGCGGTGGTCTGCCGCCTGTACTGGCTCTGCTCCGACACGGCCTATGGGGCCCGGGCGGCGGCGCAGAGCGTGGTCACTCTCCACCTGCCCGCCCGGCGGGGCAATTTTTATGATTACAGGGGCCAGCTCCTCACGGGGCAGACCACCCGCTGGATGGCCCTCTGCGTGCCCGGGGAGAGCAGCTATGCCCGCCTGTTTACCTACACCGATGCCGCCGGGCAGGCGACGCTCTACCAGAAGCGGAACGCCGCGTCCCCGTTCTTGCTGGAGGTGGACCGGGATGTTTCCGCGCTGGGCGTTTCCTGCTGGCCAGCGGCACGGCGAAGCTCTGCCGCCCCGCTGGCAGTGCAGCTGCTGGGGTATCTCGATGGCGAGGGCCATGGTGCTGCCGGTCTGGAAGCCGCCTTTGACGAACTGCTCACCGGCAGCGGGGCGGGGGATACCCTGCTCTGCACCGTCAACGCCCAGGGAAAGCTGCGGGCCGAGCCCGTCCTCACCCCCGCCGACAGCGGTGCTGTGGGGGTGCAGCTGACCCTTTCCCGGGAGATCCAGCAGACCGCCGAAGCCGTGGCCAACGAGACGATGCAGAGCGGCTGCATCCTGGTGCTGGACACCGCCAACGCCAAGGTGCGGGCCTGCGTCAGCCGCCCCGGCTATGATCCGGAAAACATTTCGGCCAGCCTGAACGCCCCGGACAGCCCCCTGCTGGAGCGGGCGTTTCAGTGCTATGCCGTGGGCTCGGTGTTCAAGCCGGTGGTGGCGGCAGCGGCGCTGGAGGCAGGGGAGAGCGGCTTTGTCTACACCTGCCCCGGCTGGTGCGCGGTGGATGGCCGGATCTTCCGCTGTGCGGGCGGCATTCCCCATGGCGAGGTGGATCTGGCCGGCGCGCTGGAAAAGAGCTGCAACGGCTACTTCATCCGGCTGGGGCAGGCGCTGGGGGCCGATGCTGTCCGCGCCATGGCAGAGCAGCTGGGCTTCGGGCAGGCGATCCCGCTCACTGATGCCCTGCACACGGCGGCTGGGGTCCTGCCGGAGCGGGAGGCTCTTGCGTCCAGCGGGGCCTACGCCAATTTCTGCTTTGGGCAGGGGGAGCTGCTGGCATCCCCCCTGCAGGTCGCCGCCATGATGAACACCATTGCCTGCGGGGGGATCTGCCGCACCCCGCTGCTGCTGGAGACCACTCTGGACGAGACCACCGGCACACCCCTCACGGTGCTTTCCCATGTCCGGAGCAGGCGGGTGCTCACAAAGCGCACCGCCGCCGCCCTGCAGGCCCTGTTGGCGGGTGTAGTGGCCGGGGGCACCGGCCATGAGGCTGCCCTGCCCGGCCAGACCGCGGCAGGCAAGACCGGCACGGCCCAGACCGGCCAGTTTTCCGGCGGCACAGAGCTGAAAAATTACTGGTTTGCGGGTTTTGTCCCGGCAGAGCAGCCCCGCTATACCATCGTGGTGCTGCAGGACACGCAGGCCGAGCCTGCCTTTTCCAGCGCGGCCATCTTTGCCCGGGTGGCGGCAGGGCTGGAAATTCTGGCCCCGTAGCCCACGGTTTTTCTTGCATTTCCCGGGTTTTTGTGCTATCATACACTTGTATTTGTATGCAGTCTCTATGAAACTAAAGATAAAAGGAGCGTTCCATCCATGTCTGTCATTGAAATCGTCGGCGGTGCCATCCTGCTGGTCGTCTCGGCCGTCATCATCCTCCTCACCCTGATGCAGCACACCCACGGTCAGGGTCTGGCCGGTGCCATCAACGGTGGTGTGGGCGGTGCCAACAATGCGCGCCTGACCCCTGCGGATCAGATGCTGGCCAAGGTGACCCGCATTGCAGGCATCGTGTTCTTTGTGGTGGCTATCCTGGCCTGTGTGTTCGCCAGCCGTCTGGCCTGAGCACCCGTGTACAGCCCCGTGTAAGGCGGGGCTGTTTTTCTGTCTGCAACCTCTCGTGGGAAAGAAGTTGTCCGGGTTCCATTGGAGAATGCCGGAAAAGTGTTAAGGAGAAAAATATGTCATTACGCGATAAAATCGAACATGCCATCCAGAACCAGCCCTGCATGGTCAAGGACCTCAAGGCAAAGTTCGGCGGCGACCGTGCCGCGGACCGCAAGGTGATGGAGGCTCTGGACGAGCTGGTGCACGACGCTGTGGTCTGCCAGAAGTCCGGCGTGTTCTTCACTGCCCGCTCCGGCCGTGCCGAAAAGGCTCTGCCCTGCAAGGTGGTCAAGCTGGGCAAGAACTTTGCCTTTGTGATGCTGGAGGATGAATCCGGCGATATCTTCATCCCGGGCCGCTTCACCCGCGGTGCCATGCCCGGCGATTCCGTTCTGGTAGAGAAGTTTGCCCACCCCCGGGTGGAGGGCAGCGATGAGGGCGAGATCCTTGCCGTGCTCGAGCAGAAGAACGACATGGTGGGCACTGTCCGCCGCATCGAGGGCCGCCTGAAGTTCGTGCCCGATGACTGCCCGGCCATCTCCATGACCATCCAGCGCGACTGCGAGGGCGGTGCGAAGGACGGCGACAAGGTGGCTGTGGAGATCCTGCAGCGCGGGACCCGGCAGGAGGATCACCGCGTGGGCGTTTCCATGCGCTTTGGCAGCTGCGAGGAGGCCAAGCGCTGCGCCAAGGCCCTGCTCTATGCCAAGGACATCCACACCCGTTTCCCCGAGAAGGTGCGGGACGAGGCCAAGAAGTTCGAGGACATGACCGTGTCTGAGGAGGACTGCAAGGGCCGCATGGATCTGCGCGCTCTGCCCATCTTCACCATCGACAGCGCCGAGACCAAGGATATCGACGATGCCGTCAGCCTGACCCGGCTCCCCGGTGGCGGCTATGAGCTGGGCGTTCACATCGCCGATGTCTCCCACTACGTCAAGCCCGGCAGTGAGCTGAACGAGGAAGCCTTCAACCGCGCCACTTCGGTCTACTATGCGGATCAGGTCGTGCCCATGCTGCCCAAGAGCCTTTCCAACGGCATCTGCTCCCTGAACGAGAAGGAGCTGCGCCTGGCGTTCTCCTGCCTGATGCGTCTGGATCAGGACGGCAATCTGACCGACTACAAGTTCGTCAAATCCATCATCTGCAGCCGGGTCAAGGGCGTGTATTCTGAGATCAACGCCCTGCTGGCCGGCACTGCCGATGCCGAGACGCAGGCCAAGTACGCCGAGGTGCTGGATCAGCTGCCCGCCATGAAGGAGCTGTACGCCCACCGCGCCCGCCTGCGCAAGGAGCGCGGCTGCATCGATTTCGAGAGCGGGGAAGTCAAGCTCATTCTGGATGAGAACGGCCACTGCATCGATGTGAAAAAGCGCACCTCCGGCGAGAGCGAGGCCATGATCGAGGAGTTCATGCTGCTGGCCAACCAGTGCGCCGCCCACTTTGCCCGGGTCAAGCAGATCCCCTTTGTCTACCGTGTCCACGAGGAGCCCAACGGCGAGAAGCTGGAGCGCCTGTACAGCCTGCTGCAGGCCTGCGGCATCAACGACCACTTTGCCAAGGAAGTGCCCACCCCCAAGGAGCTGAGCGCCATTCTGGAGGGCGTGCGCGGCACCCCGTTTGAGCAGATCGTCAACACCGGAATGCTCCGCTGCATGTCCAAGGCCTGCTATGAGGAAAAGCCCAAGGGCCACTATGGTCTGGTGCTCAAGGATTACGCCCACTTCACCAGCCCCATCCGCCGCTACCCGGATCTGGCCATCCACCGCATGATGACCGACCTGCTCAGCGGCACCGACAAGGAGACCATGATCGTCCGCTACACCGATTTCGCGGAGAAGGCCTCCAAGCAGTCCAGCGAGCGGGAAGTGCTGGCCGTTCAGATCGAGCGCAAGGCCGAGGATTACTACAAGGCCGAGTACGCCCGCCGCCATCTGGGTGAGTGCTACGAGGGCATCATCTCCGGCGTGACCCAGCGCGGCATCTTTGTGGAGCTGGAGAACGGCGTGGAGGGCTTTGTGCCCGCTTCCAGCCTGACCGCCACCGGCACCACCCTCACCGAGGGGATCCGCCTTTCTGACCCCGCCTCCGGCAAGACCTGGAGCCTGGGCGACAGCATGATGATCACCATCGTCCGCGCCGATATCAACCTTGGCAAGGTCGATTTTGAGGTGGCACCCGAAACAAAATAACTGATAAAGAAACGCAAGCGTTCACCTTCCCTGGAGGGTGAGCGCTTTTTTTGTTGGACTAAACCCCTCAGGCGCTTTGCGCCAGCTCCCCTCGTAGGGGAGCCTTTGGCATAATGGTGCAGTCTGTGCGGAAAGGGGGACTTGCAAAGCTTTATGCAATGCCAAAGGCCCCCCTATTAGCGGGGGCTGTCACCGCAGGTGACTGGGGGGTGATACACAGTTTCGCCATATTTCCGACAATGGTTGTGTTTTGTATAAATTTTATACACTGTTCAGGATTTGTTTGTTGTTCTGAAAAAACCACTGGGGTATACTAAGCACAACGAAAGGGAAGACGACACAGAACCATGAACACAGTCTTCCCAATACGATTTACAGGAGGTTCCCAGTATGTATTATTCCAGTGGCAACTACGAAGCATTTGCACACCCCAAAAAGCCTGAGGGCGTTGACAATAAATCTGCTTACCTCATCGGCTCCGGTCTGGCGGCCCTGACTGCCGCCTGCTACCTGGTCCGTGACGGCCAGATGCAGGGCGACCACATCCATGTGTTTGAGAAGGACCCGCTGCCCGGCGGTGCCTGCGACGGCTACAAGTACGATATCGGCTATGTCATGCGCGGCGGCCGTGAGATGGACAACCATTTCGAGGTCATGTGGGATCTGCTCCGCTCCATCCCGTCTTTGGAGACCGAGGGAGCCAGCGTGCTGGACGAGTATTACTGGCTGAACAAGGAGGACCCCAACAAGTCCCTCTGCCGTGCCACTGTCAACCGCGGCCAGGATGCCCACACCGATGGCAAGTTCGCCATCTCCGATCAGGGCGCCATGGAGATCATGAAGCTCTTCTTCACCCCGGACGAGCAGCTGCAGGATAAAAAGATCACCGATATCTTTGACGATGAGGTGTTCTCCTCCAACTTCTGGATGTACTGGCGCACCATGTTCGCCTTTGAGAACTGGCACAGCGCGCTGGAGATGAAGCTCTACCTCAAGCGCTATATCCACCACATCGGCGGTCTGCCCGATTTCACCGCCCTGCGCTTTACCCGCTACAACCAGTACGAATCCATCATCCTGCCCATGGTCACCTACCTGAAGGACCACGGCGTGGACTTCCAGTACGAGACCAAGGTCACCGATGTCCAGTTCCGGATCGAGGGCGGCAAAAAGCAGGCCAGCAGCGTGACCGTGGATCACAAGGGTGAGAGCAGGACCATCGACCTCACCGAGAACGATCTGCTCTTCATCACCAACGGCGGCTGCGTGGAGAGCTGCACCATCGGCTCTCAGGACAAGGCCGCAGGCTTTGATCCCACCATCAAGCCGGGCAACGGCTGGGATCTGTGGAAGAAGATCGCCGCACAGGATCCCTCCTTCGGCCATCCCGAAAAGTTCTGCTCTCAGCCGGAGCTGTCCAACTGGGAAAGCGCCACCATCACCACCCTGGACGACAAGATCCCCCAGTATATCAAGAAGATCTGCAAGCGTGACCCCTTCAGCGGCCACACCGTCACCGGCGGCATCGTTACGGTCAAGGATTCCAGCTGGCTGCTCAGCTGGACCCTGAACCGCCAGCAGCAGTTCCGTGACCAGCCCAAGAACCAGCTCTGCGTCTGGGTCTACGGCCTGTTCAGCGACAAGCCCGGCGATTACGTCAAGAAGCCCATGCGCGACTGCACCGGCCGCGAGATCTGCATGGAGTGGCTGTATCACATCGGCGTGCCCGAGGAGGACATTGCCGAGCTGGCTGAGCACAGCGCCAACACCGTGCCTGTGATGATGCCCTATATCGATGCCTTCTTCATGCCCCGTGCCTTCGGCGACCGCCCCGACATCGTGCCCCAGGGCGCTGTCAACTTCGCCTTCCTGGGCCAGTTTGCCGAGACCGGCCGTGACACCATCTTCACCACCGAGTACTCCATGCGCACCGGTATGGAAGCGGTTTACACCCTGCTCAACATCGACCGCGGCGTGCCCGAGGTCTGGGGCAGCACCTATGATGTCCGCAGCCTGATCGATGCAACGGTCAAACTGCGTGACGGCAAGAAGATCACTGATATGGATCTGCCCTTCATCCAGCGGGTGGCCCTCAAGGAAGTGCTCAAGAAGATCGAGGGCACCGACCTTGAGAAGTTCCTCAAAGAATACCATGCCATCTGATGCTGTCTGAGAATCGTCCCCCGATCCTCTGACCCTCTTTTCTGAATGCGGCAAAGGGCTGTTGCAAGCCCTCTCCGTCATTGCTGTGCAATGCCACCTCTCCCGAGGGGAGAGGCAATTGCTCTCCCAGATTCAGCTTCTGCTGACCTTGGAGATGCGTTGGCTCCCCCTTTGGGGGAGCTGGCGAGCGGTAGCGAGACTGAGAGGGTGAGTGACAGCCCTTTGCCCTTTTTTTGCCATTTTGCGAGAAACCGCCCAAAACCGAACCTCTTTTGTGAAAGAAATTGAAACAGAATTTACAGTTTTCTCTTGCGATAAATGGGGAACTGTGTTAAGCTGTAAATAAGAATGTGCTCACCCCGAGAGCACCCAAGATAAAAAGGAGGTCTTTCCCTGTGAAACAGTTCATTACCCGCCGCAGCTTTATCAAGGCTGCCGGTGCTGCCACGGCACTGACCGCAGTTTCTGTCGGTGCACCCGCCGCCTTTGCGGAGGAGACCAATTGCTTCTTTGGTGACAAAGCGGATGTGACCATCCTCTACACCAACGATGTCCACACCTATATCGACAACAAGTCCCCCAAGCCCACCTATGCCGCCATTGCTGCCCTGAAAAAGAGCATCGAGGACACCGGCCGGGATGTGCTGCTGGTGGATGCAGGTGACCATATCCAGGGCACCGCTTACGGTTCCATGGATGACGGCGCTACCATCATCGAGCTGATGAACGAGGCCGGTTACGATCTGGCCACCCCCGGCAATCACGAGTTCGACTACGGCATGGCTCGCGCCAAGGCTGTGCTCCGGGAAGCTGACTTCCCCTATGTCTCCTGCAACTGGGTCGATCTGCGCACTGGCTTCAACGTTCTGCCCAGCGTCAAGTTCTTCTTTGTGGGCGGCCGCAAGATCGCCTTTGTGGGCGTGACCACCCCCGAGACCTTCACCAAGTCCACCCCGGCCTACTTTATGAACGATGCCCAGACCAAGTACATCTACGACATTCTGGGCTGCGAGGACGGCCAGAAGCTCTACGATGCCGTTCAGAAAGCCATCGACAAGGCTGAGTTCTGGGGCGCTGACACCATCATCGGTCTGGGCCATCTGGGCGTTGACCCCTCCTCCTCTCCCTGGACCAGTGAGGAAGTCATTGCACACACCCACGGCTTCACCGCCTTCATCGACGGCCACTCCCACACCGTGATGGCCAACAAGCAGGTCACCGATGCTTCCGGCAAGGCAGTCACCCTGACCCAGACCGGTTCTTACTTCAAGAACATCGGCAAGATGACCGTGGGCGCGGACGGCACCATCACCACTGAGCTCATCGACACCTACGAGGGTCTGGATGCCGCCGTGGCCGCCACTGCCTCCAACTGGATCAGCGCAGTGGACGATATGCTGGGCGAGGAGATCGCAGTGGGCGATACCAAATTCTACATCAACGATCCCGCCACCGGCAAGCGCCGCATCCGCTCTGGCGAGACCAACCTGGGCGACTTCGTGGCCGACGGCATCTACACCTACTTCAACGAGATCGAGGAGCTCCACTGTGATGTCGCCATTATGAACGGCGGCGGCATCCGCACCGATGTGGAGGCTGGCCCCTGGAGCTTCAAGACCTGCAAGACCGTCAGCCCCTTTGGCAACGTGGCCTGCCTGATGTCCGTGACCGGCCAGCAGATCCAGGACGCTCTGGAGTTTGGTGCCCGCTTTGCCGGTGCTGAGGGCAAGGAGAACGGCGGCTTCCTGCAGGTGGCAGGTGCCAGGTACACGATCCACCCCATGATCCCCAACACCGTTCAGACCAACGACAAGAATGTCTGGACCGGCAGCGCCGCCACCCCGCGTGTCAGCAATGTGGAGATCTACGACAAGACCACCGGTACTTATCAGCCCCTTGACCCGAACGCCACCTACGCTCTGGCCGGCATGAACTACACCCTGCGCAATCTGGGCGATGGCTTTGCCATGTTCGATGGCGCGACTCTCATCAAAGACTATGTCTCTGAGGACTACCTTGTCATGTCCAGCTACGCAGCCATGTTCGGCGGCGTGGATGCCAACGGTCTGCCGCATCTGGCAAGCGCCAACAGCCCGCTGGCCGATTACCCCGGCTACCTGCTCAACTACGAGGACCCGTACGGCGCAGGCCGCATCCAGATGATCTGGTAAATTAAGGATACGACCCTCTCCGTCAAAGCCTGCGGCGTTGACGGAGAGGGTTATTTTTAAGCAGCATTGTCAGCAGGAAACGAACCCGGTTTGTGGATCAGGATAGGGGAAAGTTGCACAAATCCGGCAGAGCATCCTTGTATACTACGCCAAAGTTTGTAACTTTTTTTATTTGTTCGCTTGCGAACGATCTGCGCTGGAAGTATAATAAACAGGCAAGTAATATATCAGCTGTGCTGTGGCAGGCACAGAGACAAAGGAGAAACATTATGCAGACACGGTATACCAGCGCCGACCAGTGGGCAGAGGCCAAGGACGGCGTGATCCCTGCACCCTACGCTCTGGAAGAGGGTGAGCAGATCATTGACCAGTATCTTGAGCCGGTCATCTTCCACAACGTCAACGGCCCCGACATCGGTGTGACCACCTGCGGCGTGATCGTCAAGGACGGCCTGTACTTTAAGGATCTGGACAACAGCGGCGAGCTGGCCCCCTACAAGGATTGGCGGCTGAGCCCTGAGCAGCGCGCTGAGGATATGGTCAAGCATCTGCGGCTGGATCAGCAGGCAGGCCTTGTGCTGAACACCCTGTTCAACACCCCTGTGGTACCCACCCGTGCCGAGGCCACCAACGCCGAAGGCAAGCTGGAGCTGGGCAAGATCTACAAGCACCACAACCCCGGTGAAAAGCCCATGCCCGGCCCTCTGCCCGGCATGACCGTCAGCATTGATGACAGCCACGTTCTGGAAAAGCACATTGCCGCCGGTGTTTACCGCGGTGACATGCGCTGCGAGGCCGGCATGGTGGCCCTGTACCACAACGCCGGCACCCAGATGCTGGAATACGAGGCCTGCAAGGGCGGCGTGGCCATTCCGTACTCTCTCCACACCAACCCCATCAACATCGGTTACCCGGACTCTCTGGGCATCGGCGCGGCTGTCATTGGCGACGGCAACACCGACATGGTCTATGAGATGGCCCAGACCGACCGCAAGATGATGAAGGCCGAGGGCCTGAACATCATGTACGGCCCTCAGGTCGATGTGACCTCTGACCCCCGCTGGCCCCGTACCTCCGGTACTTACGGCGAGCGTCCCGATGTCACCAGCGATATTGCCGAGGCTCTGGTCAAGGGCTATCAGGATGGCGACAACGGCCTGAACGAGGGTTCTGTTGTTCTGACCATCAAGCACTTCCCCGGCGATGCCCCCTCTGAGAATGGCTTTGAGCCCCATGTGCCCATCGGCCAGTGGCGCATCTACCGCACCCCCGGCTCTATGGAAAAGTATCATCTGCCCCCGTTCCAGCGCGCCTTTGACCACAAGGTCTCTTCCATCATGCCGGACTACTCCCGTATTGCCACCGATGGCCGTGCCGTGCCCCAGACCTACCGGGGCGAGGTGACCAGCACCGAGGAAGTGCCCAGCGCTTACAGCAAGGAGCTGATCACCGATCTGGCCCGGAACAAGATGGGCTTTGACGGCTATGTCAACTCTGACTCTGGCATCACCACCGTTCAGATCTACGGCGTGGAGAACCTCACCGAGCCTGAGCGCTACGCCAAGGCCATCTCTGCCGGTACCGATGTCATCGGCGGCAACACCGACCCCGAGAACATCGTCAAGGCTGTGGAGGACGGTCTGCTGCCCAAGGCAGATCTGGACCGCGCCAGCTACAACCGTCTGCTGAGCCTGTTCCGCACCAAGCGGGTGGATAACCCCTACCTCGACCCCGACAAGGCCGATCAGGCCCGCGTGGACAACTTCGACGGTGCCAAGAAGAAGGCTTACGAGGCCAACCAGAAGGCCGTTGTTCTGGTCAAGAACCACGAGAAGCTCCTGCCTCTGGCCAAGAGCCAGAAGGTCTGCATCGTCACCTTCAAGGGTGTGGACTCCGGCTTTGCACAGATGGCACAGGCTATGGGTGCCGGTCTGGGCAACACGGACGAGGATGCCGCTCTGCGCAAGACCCTGACGGAAGCCTTTGAGAAGAAGGGCTACACCGTGGTGGCCACCCCGGAGGAAGCCGATGTGCTCTACCTGCACGTCTGGCCCATCAGCAACGGTCTGGTGTTCAACCAGTACGCAATGCCCGTCATCGAGATGGGCGAGATCGTCACCGACGAGCGCGAGCGCAACAAGAGCCAGAAAAAGACCGGCAACAAGGTCACCGTTGTCACCCTGAAGGACGTGGAGAAGATCAAGGAACTGGCCGATGCCATCCATGCCCGCGGCGGCAAGGTCGTTGGTACCTGCGTGGTCTGCAACCCCTGGCTGCTGGACAAGCTGGAGCCCTACTGCGACGCATTGACCATCCAGTACACCGTCAGCGCTGTTGCCCTGAACAACGCCCTGAACGCTCAGGTCGATGTCATCAGCGGTGACTTTGCCCCCACCGGCAAGCTGAGCCTGACCATGGTCTCTGACCCCGCCGTCATTGCCATCACCGAGCAGGAGATCGACGGTGTGGTGCGCGAGATCTGCGCCTCTCCCAACGACGTTCCCGGCTACGATAAGGATCAGTACATTGATCCCGCCATCCTCGCCAACGTCAAGGGCGGCAGCTACGCCTACTGCGATGCCGACGGCAACTACTACCGCAGCGGCTTCGGTCTGAATTACTGATTACCGTTAACGAAAAAAGAGCGATACAGCGTTTACTGTATCGCTCTTTTTATTTACTGCTTTTCAAATTCCGCGGCGATCTCAGTCAGCAGTCTGCGGATGGGCAGGTGCTGAGGGCAGGCCTTTTCGCACCTGCCGCACTGGATGCAGTCAGATGCCCGGCGGCCTGCGCCGGTATAGACATTATTATAGTAAAAGTCGGCGTTCCAGTCGTGATAGATCTGCTTGGTGTTCATCACGGCGAACAGGTCGGGGATGGCGATCTGCCTGGGGCAGCCGTCGGTGCAGTAGCGGCAGGCGGTGCAGGGGATCAGGTTCATGCCGCGGAAGATCGACTGCACCTTTTTCACGGCTTCCAGCTCGGTCTCGTTCAGGGGCTGGAAGTCCTTCATGTAGCTGAGGTTATCCTTCATCTGCTCCATGCTGCTCATGCCGGAGAGCACCATCATCATGCCGGGGAAGCCCGCCGCAAAGCGGATGGCGTAGCTGGCTGGGCTGCCGCCGTGCAGCTCGTCCAGCACCTTCCGGGCCTCTTCGGGCAGGTTGACCAGGTTGCCGCCCTTCACAGGCTCCATGACCAGCACGGGCTTGCCGTGCCTGCGGCAGACTTCATAGCACTTGCGGCTCTGCACGGCGGGGTCGTCGTAGTCCACATAGTTGAACTGGATCTGTACCACCTCGATCTCCGGGTAGTCGGTCAGGATCTGCTCCAGTACCTCGGCATGATCGTGGAAGGAGATGCCCACATGCTTGATTTTGCCCTCGGCCTTCAGCGCAAAAGCGGTCTCATAGGCCCGGCATTTTTTGAAATGCTGGTAAAACGTTGCACTCTGGGCGTGCATCAGGTAGAAATCAAAATAGTCCACACCGCAGGCTTCCAGCTGGCTCTGGAAAAAGGGACGGATGTCAGCCTCAGTTTTGAAGAAACTGCCAGTCAGCTTGTCGGTCAGGATGTAGCTGTCGCGGGGGTGGCGGCTGGTCAGGCAGGTCTTCAGCGCCGTCTCGCTCCGGCCCTGAAGGTAGCCGTGGGCCGTGTCGAAGTAGTTGAAGCCCTGCTCCAGAAAATAATCGACCATCCGGCTGGTTTCGGCCAGATCGATCTCACCATCCTTCAAGGGCAGGCGCATACAGCCAAAACCGAAGTTTTTCTTGATGTTTTCCATGTCCAATACTCCTCTCGTGTGCAAGGGCGGAGTGCACTCCATAACCCGGATACGACAAAAAAAGACATCCGGAGTGTTCGGATGTCTTTTTGGTTGGGGATGAGAGAATCGAACTCCCACAAGTAGAGTCAGAGTCTACCGCACTACCACTATGCAAATCCCCATCAGCTTGGGTCTGTCTTGCGGGGTGAGCCGCTCAACGTGTGCTATTATACGGAAAAAGCGCCGCTTTGTCAAGCGCTTTTTTGAAATTTTTTGCAGAAATCAGAAAAAAGACGCACTTTCGCAGGAGTTCTTGCGGGCTGCTTGATTCCGTCATCCTTCTCATGTTCTTTGCATATACTGGAAATCAGAAGAAGCAAAGACGCACAAAGAGGAGGAACTGCCATGACCCAGACCACGCAAAAGGAAAAGACCCTGCTTTCGCCCCGCATTCCGCGGGACACCGAACACGAGCGCTACCACCCGGAGCTGGAGGAAGAGCTGAAAGAGTGCCTGTTCTGCCTGCACCGAAACGAGATGATGTTCGACCTTGAGGTGGACACCGACCTCATCGAACAGCACATCTATGAGCGGCAGGCCCTTCTGGCCCGCTACCGGTACTTGCTGGGAAAGGCCCGGGAGCTGGGGCTGCATACAATATTGGAAAAGTATCAGCCGGTGGGGTAAGGCTTCGTCTTTGTACAGCTTACAAAATACTGCCCGCAGAAGATGCGACAAAAATCTTGACAGAATCCCTGAACCGTGCTATCCTATATCAAGATAACAATGCGCAGGTGGTTCTGCGTATCAACTATTTGGAGCTAGAGAGGTTTTTAATTATGGAACGTATTAAGACGATCGCTACTCGTGACCTGACCAAGAGCGTTGTGACCGGTGGCTGCGGCGAGTGCCAGACTTCCTGCCAGTCTGCCTGCAAGACTTCCTGCGGCGTGGCTAACCAGAAGTGCGAGAACAGCAACAAGTAATTTCTGCAAATCGGATGCCGCCTTTGCCGGGCGGCATTTTTTTATGTAACAATGGAATGGAGAATAAAATGGTACATCAGTATCAATTGAACGGCTATAACATCGTGCTGGATACCTGCAGCGGCTCGGTGCATGTGGTGGATGAGGTGGCGTATGATGTCATTGCCATGTACCCCGACCACACCGCCGACGAGATCGTTGCCGCCATGATGGCAAAGTACGGCGACCGTGAGGACGTGACCGAGGCCGACCTGCGCCAGTGCATTGATGACGTGGCAAGCCTGAAGGAATCCGGCAAGCTGTGGAGCCCCGATACCTATGAGAACCTCGCGTTCGATTTCAAGAACCGCAACACCGTGGTCAAGGCTCTCTGCCTGCATGTGGCCCACACCTGCAACCTGAACTGCTCCTACTGCTTTGCCTCGCAGGGCCGCTATCAGGGCGAGCGTGCCCTGATGAGCTTTGAGGTGGGCAAGCGTGCAATGGATTTCCTCATCGAGAATTCCGGCAGCCGCCGCAACCTCGAGGTGGACTTCTTCGGCGGCGAGCCTCTGATGAACTTTGATATGGTCAAGAAGCTGGTGGCCTACTGCCGTGAGCAGGAGAAGATCCACAATAAGAACTTCCGCTTCACCATGACCACCAACGGCATGCTCATTGACGATGATGTCATCGACTTCTGCAACAAGGAGTGCCACAACGTGGTCCTGAGCCTGGACGGCCGCAAGGAAGTCCACGACCGCTTCCGCAAGGATTACGCCGGCCATGGCAGCTACGATACCATTGTGCCCAAGTTCCAGGAGTTTGTAAAGAAGCGCGGCGATAAGGGCTATTACATGCGCGGCACCTTTACCCACTACAACACCGACTTCACCAACGATATCTTCCACATGGCAGATCTGGGCTTTACCGAGCTGAGCATGGAGCCCGTGGTCTGCGACCCCAGTGACCCCAGCGCTCTGACCGAGGCAGATCTGCCCATCCTGAAGGAGCAGTATGAGATCTTGGCCAAGGAGATGATCAAGCGGAACCGTGAGGGCCGCGGCTTCACCTTCTACCACTACATGATCGACCTGACCGGCGGCCCCTGCATCTACAAGCGCATTTCGGGCTGCGGCTCCGGCACCGAGTACATGGCTGTGACCCCCTGGGGCGATCTGTATCCCTGCCATCAGTTCGTGGGCGATCCCAAGTACCTGATGGGCGATATCTGGAAGGGTGTCACCAACACGGCAGTCCGGGACGAGTTCAAGCACTGCAACGCCTACGCCCGCAAGGAGTGCCAGGACTGCTGGGCAAAGCTCTACTGCTCCGGCGGCTGTGCAGCCAACTCCTACCACGCAACCGGCAGCATCACCGGCGTGTACGAGTACGGCTGTGAGCTGTTCCGCAAGCGGATGGAGTGCGCCATTATGATCCAGGTGGCTCAGAATCAGGAGCTGGCTGCACAGGGCATCGAAGTGCCCATCCAGCTGGGTTCCACCTGCAATGCCTGCGCCGACGGCGAGGCCTGCGAATAAATGACCACCCCCATCGTCGATTTTGTGCGGCGGTACGCCCAGTCCGGCACCGCCCGGCTCCACATGCCGGGGCATAAGGGTCAGAGCCTGCTGGGCTGTGAGCCGTGGGATATCACCGAGATCCGGGGGGCCGATGAGCTCTACGAGGCCGAGGGCATCATCGCGCAGAGCGAGGCCAACGCCACACGGCTGTTCGGCACGGCCCACACCTATTACAGCGCCGAGGGTTCTTCCCAGTGCATCCGGGCCATGCTCTGCCTTGCTATGCAGGGTGCGCCCCGCACCGGCAAGCGCCCGGTGCTGCTGGCGGCCCGCAATGCCCACAAAGCCCTGCTCTATGCGGCGGCTCTGCTGGACTTCGACATCCGGTGGCTCTGGCCCGCGCCGGAGGATACCGGCGCGCTGTGCAGCTGCCCGGTAACGGTGCAGGCCCTTTCCGCCGCCCTTGAGGAGCTGGCAGGGCAGGGGAGAACACCCTTTGGCGTTTACCTGACCAGCCCGGATTATCTGGGCGGGATGCAGGACATCGCGGCCCTCTCTGCCGTCTGCGATGCTCACGGCGTGCCCCTGCTGGTGGATAACGCCCACGGGGCCTACCTGCGCTTTCTGCCCGGCGGGAGCCGCCACCCCATCGACCTGGGCGCGGCGGCCTGCTGTGACTCCGGCCACAAGACCCTGCCGGTGCTCACCGGGGGAGCCTACCTGCATCTGGGCCCCAAGGCCCCCGTGCAGGAGGAAAGCACCGTGCGCAACGCACTGGCGCTGTTCGGCTCCACCAGCCCGTCTTATCTGATCCTGCAGTCTCTCGATGCCTGCAACCGGCTGCTTTCCGCCGATTACCCGGCACGCCTGCAGGAGTGCTGTGGCCGGCTGGCCGTTCTGCGTGCCCGCCTGAACGCGCTGGCTGCCGGGCAGGGCACGGCCCTGCCGCTGGCACTGGACGGCCCCGCCCGGGAACCCATGAAGCTGACGCTGGACGCAGCGGCGCTGGGCCTGACCGGGCAGGCACTGGCCGACTATCTGCGGCAAAACGGGATGGAATGCGAATATGCCGACCCCCGCTACCTTGTGCTGATGTTCACCCCGGAAAACCCGGCGGAGGACATGGCCCGGCTGGAGGCGGCTCTGGCAGAACTCTGTGTACGGGGCATCCCCCCGGTAGAACCCCCTGCCGCGGCAGGGCCGGCGTTTTGTGCGCGGGCCCGGCAGGCGGAGCCGCGCCTGACCGTGCGGCAGGCCGTGTTTGCCCCGCAGGAGACCATCCCGGCAGGGTCTGCGCTGGGCAGGGTCTGCGCTCTGCCCACTGTGTCCTGCCCGCCCGCCATCCCCATTGTCGTCAGCGGCGAGGTGATCGGCCCGGCGGCGCTGGAGCTCTTTGCAGCCTACGGCGTGGAGACGGTCTCGGTGGTGAAACCGGAAAAATTTTGAAAAATCAGGGCGGATCTGCAAGATTCTGCGGCTCTGAAACGTATTAAGGATAGAACAGAGAACATAACCCCTATTCTATGCGGTAATCTGAGGTGTTCCAATGAAAATTCTTCTTGCATCAGATACATGGTCCCCAATGGTCAACGGTGTGGTGCGCTCGGTGGAGCTGCTGTACCACCAGCTGCTGGCACTGGGCCATGACGTTCGGGTGGTGACCCTTGCCCAGAATGGCCATTCCCATGAGGAAAACGGCATCCTGTATGTGGGCAGCATCAGCGCGGAGCGGGTCTACCCGGGCGTGCGGATCAGTGCGGCGGGCGCTCTGCCCATCTCCCACTGGCTGGACGAGCTGGAAGCCTGGGGCCCGGAGGTCATCCATACGCAAAGCGAGTTTTCTACCTTTATGCTGGCACAGCGGGTGGCCCGCCGGTGCCACTGCCCGGTGGTACATACTTACCATACTGTCTACGAGGATTATACCCAGTACCTTTTCTTCAGTGAGCGTCTGGGCCGGATGACCGCCGAAAAGGCCACCCGCATCCTCTCGGGCTATTGCTCCCTCATGCTGGCCCCCACCGAAAAGGTGCGCGCCATGCTCAACCGCTACGGGGTCAGCTGCCCGGTGGTCACAGTGCCCACCGGCATTGACCTGACCGCTTTTGGCCCGGCGCAGGACAACGGCGAGGAAAAGGCCCGGATGCGGGCAGAGCTGGGCATCCCGGAAGGGGATACCGTCCTGCTCTCGCTGGGCCGTCTGGCTGCCGAGAAGAATCACGCCCAGCTGGTGCGTCTGCTGGCCGCGCAGCCGGAGGAGAACCGCCCATGGCTGGTGTTCGTGGGCGACGGTCCCGCCCGGCCTGACCTGGAAGCACTGACAAAGGAGCTGAAGCTGACCGACCGTGTCCGCTTTGTGGGCATGGTCAAGCCCGATGAGGTACCCCGGTGGTACCGCGTGGGCGATATCTTCGTCAGCGCCTCCCAGAGCGAGACCCAGGGTCTGACCTACTTCGAGGGCATGGCCTGTGGTCTGCCGGTGCTCTGCCGTGCGGACCCCTGCCTGGATGGCGTGGTGGAAAACGGCTTCAACGGCTGGCAGTGGAAGGACGAAGCCGAGTTTGCATCGGCACTGAACACCATCATCTCGGACCCCGCCCTGCGCGGGCAGCTGCACCAGAACGCTCTGGCCACCGCCGCCCGCTACTCGGCAGAGCATTTCGCCCAGCAGGTGCTGGATGCTTACCAGCAGGCCATTGCGCTGAAGCGGTACGAGTCTGAACACAAAAGCATCCTCAGCTGGGTGTGATCCCAATCCCCAAAGAATCCAGAAAAAGCAGCAGCGCCCTGTCTCCCGCAATGGGAAACAGGGCGCTGCTTTTTGCGCATCCGTTATTCGATGCCGGTCACCTTGTAATCCTGATCCTCAACAGCCTTCTTCAGGTCTGCGTCGGAAACTTCGGCGTTCAGGGTGACGATGGCGGTACCGGCCTCATGGCTGACCACGGCCGCGTCTACGGCGGGCAGGGCTTCCAGCGCCTTTTTCACGCGGGCTTCGCAGTGGCAGCACATCATACCTTCAACATGCAGGGTCTTTTTCATGGCATTGTCCTCCTTGACAACGGGAGCCGAAACGGGTTCGGCAGTATTTTCAGCCGCTGCAGGCTGCACGGGGGCAGCGGGCAGGGCGGCAGACTTGGGTTTGCGGTCGTGTTTGGTGCTGTGCAGGTCGAACAGGTTCAGCCGCAGGGCATTGCTCACGACACAGAAGCTGGAAAGGCTCATGGCCGCAGCCCCGAACATGGGGTTCAGGGTCAGGCCGAAGGGGATGAACACACCGGCGGCCAGCGGGATGCCGATGATGTTGTAGATGAACGCCCAGAACAGGTTTTCGTGGATGTTACGCAGGGTGGCGCGGCTCAGCCGGATGGCGGCGGGCACATCGGAGAGCCGGGAGTTCATCAGAACCACATCGGCTGCGTCAATGGCAACATCGGTACCGGCACCGATGGCGATGCCGGTGTCCGCGCGGGTCAGGGCGGGGGCATCGTTGATGCCGTCGCCCACCATGGCCACCTTGCCGCTCTCCTGCAGTCTGCGGATCACGGCCTCCTTGCCGTCGGGCAGAACGCCTGCAATGACCTCGTCCACGCCCGCCTGCCGGCCAATGGCATCGGCGGTGCGCTGGTTGTCGCCGGTCAGCATGACCACCCGGATGCCCATGTTCTGCAGCTCCCGGATGGCACGGGGGCTGTCCTCCTTGAGGGTGTCTGCCACGGCGATCACGCCCATCAGGCGGCCTGCACCGCCAAAGAAGAGGGGCGTTTTGCCCTCAGCGGCCAGTCGGGCGGCTTCGGCCTGGAGTTCGGCGGGTACGGATGCCTTGGTGGCGATGAACTCCGCATTGCCGCCGTAGATCTCCATGCCGTCCAGCCGTGCGGAAAGGCCATTGCCGGGCAGGGCGGCAAAATCAGTCACATCAGGGCAGGCGATGGTCTCAGTCTCGGCATAGGCCAGCACTGCCTTGGCCAGCGGGTGCTCACTCTTCTGCTCCAGCGAGGCCGCCAGCGTCAGCAGCTCACTCTCGGAAACGCCCTCCGCGGGGAGGATGTCAGTGACCCGGGGTTCGCCGCTGGTGATGGTGCCGGTCTTGTCCAGCGCCACGATCTGGGTACGGCCTGCAGCTTCCAGCGAGGCGGCGGTCTTGAACAGGATGCCGTTCCTGGCCCCCAGACCGTTGCCCACCATGATGGCCACAGGCGTTGCCAGACCCAGCGCACAGGGGCAGCTGATGACCAGCACCGAGATGCCCCGGGCCAGCGCATAGCCGAATTCCCGGCCCAGCAGCAGCCAGACAAGGGTGGTCAGCACCGAAATGGAGATGACTGCAGGCACGAAGAAGCCGGAAACGGTATCGGCGATCTTGGCAATGGGGGCCTTGGTGGCGGCGGCATCGCTGACCATCCGGATGATCTGGGCCAGCGTGGTATCCTCGCCCACACGGGTGGCTTCGCACTTCAGGAAACCGGACTGGTTGGTGGTGGCGGCGCTGACCTTGTCTCCCGCAGTCTTGTCCACCGGGATGCTCTCGCCGGTCAGGGCGCTCTCATTCACGGCGCTGGAACCTTCCAGCACAAGGCCGTCCACCGGGATATTCTCACCGGGGCGCACCACAAAGAGGTCGCCTTTTTTCACCTGTGCAATGGGCACAGTCACTTCGGCCTCTTCCCGCAGCAGGGTGGCGGTCTGGGGTGCCAGCTTCATCAGGCTCTTGAGCGCGTCGGTGGTCTTGCCCTTGGAGCGGGCCTCCAGCATCTTGCCCACGGTGATCAGGGTCAGGATCATGGCGGCAGATTCAAAGTAGAGCTCCATCATGTAGTGCATGACGAGCGCGTCGTTGCCGTCTACCTGGGCGCGGGTCATGGCGAACAGGGCGTAGGTGCTCCAGAGAAAGCTGGCCGAAGAACCCAGCGCCACCAGTGTATCCATGTTGGGGGCGCGGTGGAGCAGGCCCTTGAAGCCGCTGATGAAGAACTTCTGGTTGATGACCATCACGATGCCCGCCAGCAGCAGCTGGACCAGACCCATGGCTACGTGGTTGCCGTCGAACCAGTGGGGGAGCGGCCAGCCCCACATCATGTGGCCCATCGAAAAATACATCAGCACCGCCAGAAAGACCAGTGATGCGATGAGCCGTTTCTTCAGTCTGGGTGTTTCGTGGTCAGCCAGTGCATCCAGCTCGGCGCTGGGGGTCTCGGCGGCAGCAGCCTTGGGGCTTGCGCCGTAGCCCGCCTCCTGCACTGCCTTGACGATGGCCGAGGCGCTGGCGGTGCCCTCCACTCCCATGGAGTTGGTCAGCAGGCTCACCGAGCAGCTGGTCACGCCGGGCACAGCTTTTACGGCCTTTTCCACCCGGGCAGAGCAGGCCGCGCAGCTCATGCCCGTAACAGTATACTGTTCCATTGTTTCCCTCCGATAAAAAACGCTGCGTGAATGGAATCAAACGAGCTTGTTCAGGATCCACAAAAACTCCTGCAGCTTCTCCTCGCCGCCGTTTTTCAGGTCCTCAGCTACGCAGGTGCTCAGGTGCTGGTCGATCAGCTCCCGGGTAAAACCGTTCAGGGCGCTTCTGGCGGCAGCGGCCTGCACCAGAATATCCGTGCAGTACACGTCCTTTTCCACCATGCTCCGGATGCCCCGGATCTGGCCCTCGATGCGGTTCAGCCGGGTGATGAGGTGCTTGTACTCCTCCTCGGTGCGCTGCTTGTGGCGGGGGCGGCCGCGGGGGGGTCTTTTCCGCGGATGCTTCAA
>OBXA01000158.1_pt1 | contig 58816 bp, 54 predicted proteins | sample 1538121 | NCBI WGS metagenome assembly OBXA01 (sample SAMEA2580133, study PRJEB22360) | human gut metagenome | biome: human gut; feature: human-associated habitat; material: faeces | place: Denmark | collected 2008/2010 | reverse complement strand
TAGGATGAATATCTGGTTTTACAATGTTTAGCTGGACACCATATTTACCAGAGATGCCTGAAACGGAACTAGGTATCTCTAATGCCATTTGGGTAACATTGAATAAACCAAACATATCCAATGTTTTTTTCCTATGGATCCTTCTTCAAGGTGAGGAGCTATATATTCGTCTAGCCCTGAGAGCAGACCTTTATCTTTTATCAAGCTCAGTAGAGCTGTTGTTTCACCGCATTCCGGTGCATGTTGCTGTATATCATCTGGAATATTAACAACAAATCCAGCTTGGCATCCTAGAGGTAATTCGGATTGCGGTATTTGTGTAGAGGGTATTTGTTCTGTTTGATGATGTTGATTGTTTTGTGAGGTGATTCCAGATTGTATGGTCGGTTGAATGTTCATAATAAATCCTTATTACATGTTTATATCCATTAATAATATCAATCCATTGATACTATTAGTGTCACATATCCGATGTGGACAGCTTTAATATATAACTGTTTGAATGCTTGATTGATGTGACTTAGATCTCAAAATTAAGTTGTTAAATTTACCAGTTTATCGCTTGAACACTTAAAATAAATTATAAATCCTTCTGTAATTGTTTTTATAATTCAAATTATTGTTGGTTGTATAACTTGATTACATTTTTACTCTAAGTGTTATAAATATTTTATACTGATATTAGTTTTATTATATATATTCTTAATGAAAATGAGCATAAAACTAAGACATATAATGCTTGGCAGCTTTATGCTCTTCTGATTGGCTGTATGTTTGATGACAAAAAATTAGCGCAAGAAGAAAAAATTACCTTGCGCTAATGCTCTGTCTCAGGTCACTAATCACACCTAACTCATTGATTAATTGTGACTCTAAATGTAGTGTTTTGTCGCGTTTTGCAGTCTATCATTTAATCAATTGTATAAATAACATAATGATTTTTAATGTGTTTTTGTGATTTTATCCTCCTTCTGACATGGAAGTTGTTCGTTCAAAATCTTATTAAATATCAAGTTGTTAAATCTGGTAAGTCATTATTGGTCAAAATAAAATCATTATCCGATTTCAATTTTGTCCCACTCCCGCCCGCGACTGTCCCTATAATGCGCCGCCATTGAATCAGATTTATGTCCAAGAAGACGTTGTGCAAACTTGTAGCCAATCTGGTTCCGATATAGCCTCGCGGACAGACTACGTAGTTCATGAAATGTCGGTGGGTCTCCATCAAACGAGATCCCGGATGCATTTCGCGCCTTTGTTAAATACCGTGATACTGTGGCTGGAGAAAGTGGTTCGTGATAGGTTGATGCGATTATTGTTTCACTGCTGCTGGCCTCCCTGCATTTCTGTAGTGTATCAACCAGTGAGATGTCGAGTGCGTCAATGGTTAGAGCCAGCGGAATGGCAATTTTGGCTCCTGTTTTACTCTGTCCAATGTGAAGATGACCATCGTTTATGTCTGACCACTTCATTCTGCACAAATCGCCCACTCTCTGCCCTGTAACGACAGCTAAATCCATTGACAGCCTCAGCCAGATGGGGAGGTGCTCAGCAGCATGGTAAATAGCGACATACTCATTAGCTGTCAGCCTTGAGCGCCTTACTTCTGACTTTGCTGCACGGGTTGTTGTTACTGGATTCGTTGCCACATGCCCCTCGGCTATTGCCCCTCGAAAAACGTCAACAAGGGTTGACCTGATTACTCTTGCGGAAACCGCTTTACCTTCTGCGACGTAGGTGTTTAGCATTGCTGCCACCTCTTTCGTTGATATGTCAGTGAGCGGTTTGTCCGGCAATTTTCTTCGAATTGCCCTGATTTTGCTGGCGTAGTCGAGTAATGTTTTCGGCTTGCTCCCCCTCTAGCTGAGGATTGTTTCATATCGATCAAGCCACGTATGAAGAGTGATTGAGTCAGTGCCTTTAACCCTGTCCAGCAATGATTCGTGCCCACTTTCGCTGAAAAGCTCAATGTTGGTGTGAATGCTTCTGAAATTGCTACTCTTCTGTCTCTTCCCAGCCCGAACTCTTTTTTCGTCCTCGGGTCAGTGTGTAGTAAGACCGCTGCAAATCCTGCGTGCTGACGGGAAGTGGGAAAATATTGGCGAAATGAAGTAACCCGATAGCTTCACAAAAACCGGAGTCCGGCTCCGGTTTTTGTTGTCATGTATGGGGGATGTCTGTTAGGAATAATTAGATAGGTTTATTTTGAAGGTTGAAATGTATGTTATCGCCCTCTTCTATAAATTTGGGATGTTCATGGAATTCTTTAACCAGAAACCTGACTTCGCCTGATAATCGTGTTTTATCCTCTGTAAGGGATGCTGCTGTTCACTCTGATAGCGGGACGCAAGTAACGGTTGGCAACAGAACATATCGTGTTGTGGTCACTGATAATAAGTTTTGCGTTACAAGAGAAAGTCATAGTGGTTGTTTTACTAATCTGTTGCACAGGTTGGGATGGCCTAAGGGAGAGATTAGCAGAAAAATTGAGGCTATGCTGAATACATCGCCAGTGAGCACGACTATAGAAAGAGGCTCTGTTCATTCGAACAGACCTGATTTACCTCCAGTGGATTATGCGCAGCCGGAGTTACCTCCAGCGGATTATACTCAATCAGAGTTGCCGAGGGTTAGCAACAATAAATCACCCGTGCCAGGTAATGTTATTGGTAAAGGTGGTAATGCTGTCGTGTATGAAGATATGGAAGATACAACAAAAGTGTTGAAGATGTTTACTATATCTCAAAGCCATGAAGAGGTGACAAGCGAAGTTCGTTGTTTCAATCAGTATTATGGTTCCGGGAGTGCAGAGAAAATATATAATGATAATGGAAATGTTATTGGTATTAGAATGAATAAAATAAATGGGGAATCTCTTTTGGATATTCCATCATTACCAGCACAAGCTGAACAGGCTATTTACGATATGTTTGACAGACTGGAGAAAAAAGGAATTCTTTTTGTTGATACAACAGAAACAAATGTTTTATATGATCGTATGAGAAATGAATTTAATCCAATAGATATATCATCTTATAATGTTTCTGATATTTCATGGAGTGAACATCAAGTCATGCAATCTTATCACGGAGGAAAGCTGGATCTTATTAGTGTAGTATTAAGTAAGATATAATATTTTTATCCAGATATATTAGTTGCAATAATATTTATGGATTTATTTGTTAAGGGGGTTTTGATATGTTACCAACAAGTGGTTCTTCAGCAAATCTTTATTCATGGATGTATGTATCAGGAAGAGGTAACCCTTCGACTCCGGAATCAGTAAGTGAGCTTAATCATAATCACTTTCTTTCTCCTGAATTACAAGATAAACTTGATGTTATGGTCTCTATATATTCATGTGCCAGAAATAATAATGAGCTTGAGGAAATTTTTCAAGAGCTAAGTGCTTTTGTAAGTGGGCTGATGGATAAGAGAAATAGTGTATTTGAGGTGAGAAATGAAAATACTGATGAGGTTGTCGGAGCGCTGAGGGCGGGAATGACGATAGAGGACAGGGATAGTTATATCAGGGATCTTTTTTTTCTGCATTCATTGAAAGTAAAAATTGAGGAAAGTAGACAAGGCAAAGAAGATTCGAAATGTAAAGTTTATAATCTGCTATGTCCGCATCACTCTTCAGAGCTATATGGTGATCTACGAGCAATGAAATGCCTCGTGGAAGGATGCAGTGATGATTTTAATCCTTTTGATATTATTAGGGTACCAGATCTTACTTACAACAAAGGATCTTTACAATGTGGATGATTAGAGGCCTGTGAGCCTGTTTAGGATTCTGTGTAAATGCCTTTTCTTAAAAGTGACCGTCAAGACGGTCACCAAACTCGATAATAAAGCGGCTCATTGCCATTCGCCAGTCCCTTAACGGCATTGTCCATTTCTGTGACGCGGCCTGGATTGCCAGCCACACCACTTTTTTTACTGACTCGTCCGTCGGGAACACCTTGCGTTTCCTGATGGCATGCCGGATCACACTGTTCAGCGACTCGATGGCGTTCGTTGTGTAGATCACTTTGCGGATATCTGCCGGATAAGCGAAAAACGTCGCCAAGTTAGTCCAGTTTGACAGCTAGCACCGGCTTATCTGCGGATAGCGGCAGTCCCAGGCCGCAGCAAACGCTTCCAGTGCCTGCTGGCCTGCCTCTTCTGTGGGAGGCTAATCGCTTTCAGGTCGCGAGTGACGGCTTTGTATTCCTTCCATGACACGAAGCGCATGCTGTTGCGCACCATATGCACGATGCATAACTGGATGCGGGCCTCCGGGAATTCTTTCAGGCCATACACACAGGCGATGAGGATATCGTTCAGACCGCGGTTTTTCAGTTCAGTCAGCACATTGAACCAGAAATTCGCCCCTTCATTTTCGGCCAGCCGCATCCCCAGGAGCTCTTTCTGACCTGCGATATTGATGCCCAGTGCTAGGAACATTTTTATGATAAAAAATTAGTGCAAGAAGACAAAGAATCGCCTTGCGCTAATGCTCTGAAACAGGTCACTAATATCATCTAAATAGTTGACTCATAGTGACAGCATGTGTTGTGTCTTGCAGTATTATATAGCCTATTATTTAGATTGAAGCCATCATAATCTATTGATGTTAATGGTTTTTTATTGTTTGTTGTTCGGCTTTTTATACTAATTTGAGCGAAACAAAAAGATAAAAAGTTGTTTTTCGTGTCTTTAAGTGATACCAGATGGTATTGCGCTAAATGTACCAATGGGTATACCAAGAGCACTAAAAACAAAGGGGCAACCACTTTGTAACCCCTTGATTATTTGCAGAAGCGCAGAAAATCGAACTCTGGAACCCTTTCGGGGCATCCTTTTTCAAGAATGAAGAAAAAAATAACTAAAAAATCAAGTTGTTAGGAAGTTATTCATGGCTAGTGTACCAACTCTTTTCTGGGCTAATAGCTATGATTTGTTTGTATTATTTGTCTCTGTCTCTATTATTTTTGACATCCATGCGACTTCTGATATTGATAATCTCAGTTGTGGAGTTCTGTCTGCGCTTCCGGGAGGACGCATATCAAAACTACAGGATCTTCTGTTAAACACTGTAAAGCCATCTACATTGCATGTTGTTGAGTCTAAGATACAATTTTTAGTAGATGATTTATCTGCTATAGGCCTAGATATTTCAGGTTGATGCCAAGTGTGTCCTGAAAAAATACTTTTTATTGAAAATGGCATTTTTATCCTCACATTATGTCTTTCTCTTATAGTGCAATTTAATGTATTTAGAAACATTAAACTATGAATCTAAAAAGGCTACGCAGAGTACTGTTACACTTTAACAAATCATATTTACCACTCTGGAAATGGGATGGCTGGTTCATAAAATAATGAGTCTTTTTCAACGGTTGTTACATTGGTGTACTGATGATTATGCCTTGTCGCTAAGAGCTACCATAACCGTACAGCGTGATTCATCCATGGCGAATAAATCGACTGATAAATCCCCCTGAGTTTCAGCTCTTGCTGTTGGACCTTGCCCGTTTCGCTATGGAACGCGTACCAGCTAGAGAATATTATTCGTTCTCCTCCAATGTTACGCAAGTTTTGTAAACGGTAACCAATCGTGATTAGTCCTGCATGTAACGGACATCAAGCTGTCTGGTTGATCTTTATTGCCAGCAGTTCGAGAGAGCAGACAACTGCGTCCGATGGAAAAATGGGCACGACAGGGTATTCAGGCAACCTCGCTGAGGAGGCTTATGGTACAGATTGTAATGTGAAGTATAAAACGTTAAAAATTCCATTTTAGAAACTAAATAGCTGTAATATAAGTTCGATCTAATCTACTATTTTGACAGACAGATTGTATCAAGAATTAGGGAGTATGAAATAGATGGCAATAACTAGTAAAATTAATTTTGCAACATTTAAATCGAACCATACAGTCAAATTCTAGTGCATATATTTTGTGTGGCTAATATGCAAAAATATTGTTCTATTAGATTAAAATGGCATTCATCTTTGCTGACAATCATTTCCGGAACAAAGGGTTCACGGCTGAGAGGGTGTGGAGCGTTGCGTCGGATAAGTTCAGTGAGTGCATTGTGGTCATATAATGAACATATTTCTGAGTTTTTTGCATTTCTGACAAAAACACCAGTTTCAGGAATGCATAATGTTATCGGGCAATTCAGGTGTTGTTCATGACAGGAAAAGTCTTGATGACTAACAGTAAATGCATGAGAGTTAATTTTGTTTTGTATTGCACTACTGACGTTTTGGCGCGTACATGGGGTTGCACGGCTCTGTTCCATATATAAACGGAATGCCTGCAAAAAAGTATGGCCTCTGTTAAGCTGTATCTCCAGATTTTCTGCGAGAAGGCGATGCCCTCTTGCACTAAGGCGATCCAACAGTCCGCCGGAAACCGGTTCCACGCTAAAACTGTCCATAAATGAAATATGATGAAGTCTCATAGTGCGGCCTCTCACAACAAGCTGTTCACTCTGACTAACTCTTCCGACATGACGTAAAGCCTCCAGTTCACTTTCAGACAATACTCTTTCACTCGAAAAGTTTAATATGACAGGCATATTTTCTCCCTCTTTAGTCTATGTTATTGAACCATATTGGTGACAGGAGTCAAGATACTAAATATGTGATAGGATTCAAACAAAAAATTAAATTTTGAACGAATGCTATTTACACATGTATTTTTTTAATTAAAATGATTATATACAATTTTTGTAAGCAAATTTTAATGAAAAGGATTTGTTATGCCAGTAAATGCGACAGGTGTGTCCTTCAGCTCTTTTGGTATCAGTTATCATAAAGATAATTCTTTCCGGGGCACCATCCGTGGGAAGAATGATGAGGTCGTGAAGTGTTCAATGGGAGAGCGCTCTATCCGCTTTAATGTTAACAAATTTAGCGGCTGTATACTGGAGACGGTAAGCAGGCAGAGTACTAAAGATATTCATGGATGGGTAAGTGATGAACGGACAGTATATCCGTCAAGGGTTATCAACCAAGAGATTGATAATTGCTGCCTTCAAAAAAATGCAAAAATTTCTTCTGAAGAGAGGAAAATGGTCTTTTCTCTTGTAAGTAAGGAGTTTGAACTAACTCTTGATGTTAAAGCGGCACAAAGTTCTATTAATCATATAATAATAGGAAATGCTTCTTTTGGCAAAAAAATGGATGCTCTTTGCGATGGTATGAGCCGAGCTGTAAAAAACAGTACAACAGATTACATAGCAAACGTGCTTGCAGACAAGTTTTATCAGAAACATATCGCCCCGGGTGTTGATATTGTAAAACTACGAAATGAAATCCCAGGTTATATGAGTCGTGTTATACAGGGGTAAGGTTGGAGGAGGCTATGCGCCAGTATCATTGGTTTTCATCCTGTAAAAAGATATGAGTAAAATATACAACAGGCGTTACACTATATGTATGTATCCAAATAACTCATAGTTCACCTGTACAGTTATAAATCGTAAAGAAAATTGCAGCGCGTCGTACGCAGAAACGTGCTGTGATTGACTATTTATAGCTTTGTCACAACGACAAGATTCAGTAGTGTTTACACGGGCGGGAGAAATGACGGAATAACTAAATAGCTGCGCCTAATATCGCACATTTTTGCCAGCCCATGTTTGCCTTCGGGGAATGGACTGACGGATTCCATAAAATGGCGAACTTTTTCAATAGTTGCCACATTGAGCGGCACTGATGATTACGCGTTATTGTGGCGTGAAGTATCTGCCATAGCTATTCAAAATGATTCACCCATGGAGATTAAACCGGCTGATAAATGACTCTGCACTTCGGTTTATCCTTCAGCCAGCGCTGGGTTTCCCGGCCTTTGTGGATAATGTAGTTGTCCTCGAGCAGCGTGATGGTTTTCGTCCGACAGTATGTAGCTTTAAGCCGCTTCAGCAGTCTGATGAACAGCGCCGAACTTTTGCTGTTGGCGCCCACACAGCTGACTTAACCTGTCCCGCTGTGCAGCGCTACGTCCAGAGAATATTTTTCATTTTGTTCCGGCGTGACCCCTCGTTTTTGCTTCCCGAGCAGTTTCCAGTCCGCACCGATTTTGGGATTAAGATGGATAAATACTTCATCTTCATAAAAGACCGGATGCTCTGTGCTGCATTCGTCCAGTGCGTTATGGATTGTTGCCATCTTTTTATCTTTAGGCGGGGCACGGATACGTAGAGTTGGCGCAGCCCTTCGCCACACAAGCCCCACAGACGACAACCAGCGGCGAATGGTTCCAGCATGTAACAGGCAGCCGGTTATCTCATTGATTTTTATTGTCAGCAGTTCTGTACTCCAGCGTGAATAATTGTAGCCAAAGTCGCGAGTGAATATTTTACCTGTTCACGTAATAGTGTGTAGATATGCGCAAACGGCCAGCGGCGGGCTCGCTCGGCAGGTAATGATTTCAGTCCCTCAACACCCGACTGTGTGAACTAGTTAATCCAGCGCCCAACAGAGGAACGGGCGCAGCATAGTGTGCGGGCAACGTCGCTGACACGGTCGCCCCGGTGCAGCATCAGCATGGCTGTCAGCCTTTTATGGATGGCTTTCTGTATTAGGCGTCGTTCGTCACGGGAAATTGGTGGTATGATCGACATTGCTCAGTCCGGTTGGTGATTTGTATTGATTTGGCGATTGATCAGATCGCACAATCGGGTTGAGTTCCCTCTAAATGATCTACTATTCTGCGCAGCTATTTAGTGAGTATATATTTTATGCTTATAAATTAGATTAAAATAATCCTACAATTATTCTGATGGAGTATTGCTGTGGAGGATGGCTTTTTGTTAATTATCGAAAAGTAAGATATATGCTTTAGGGATAAAATTATGCCATTTTCATTTAATTTGTCTTCTGGAAATTACTTGTCAACACAAGATGTTGAAGTTTTACAACGTGCGACCAGAGATCATCAAATGGAAAGACTCACAATAGGAGAAAGATCGTTTTCTGTTCGCTATCAGAGTGCTATGGACGCTTTTATTGTAGATCCTGTTCAAGGGGAACTATATTCGGGTTTAAGCCATACAGAACTAGCCGATATCATTAGATTGGCTGATTCTGTTGAAAATCAATTGAATGGAGGCAATTCATTTCTTGATGTATTCAGTACATATATGGGGCAGGTTATTTCTGAATTTATGCATAGTAATGATAACAGAATTGAATTGTTACAGCGGCGATTACATTCATGTTCATTTTTAGTTAATATTGAAGAAATGTCTTACATAGATGAAGCATTACAGTGCCCGATTACGCTGGCAATTCCTCAACGAGGTGTTTTTTTAAGAAATGCTGAAGGTTCCAGAGTATGTAGTTTATATGATGAAATGGCTCTTTCTCGTATAATTAATGATGGGATGCATCACCCACTAAGCAGAGAGCCAATAACATTATCAATGCTTGTGGCCAGAGAGCAGTGTGAGTTTGATTGCAGTATCGGTCACTTTACGGTGAGGAGTGATTGTTATTCAGTGTAGACTCGGTACACGATTTTGTGTGAAGAGACTCTTATTAAAAGTTAGCATCAAAGCGGTCATCAAACTTGATAATAAAGTGACTCATTGCTATTCGCTGGTCCTTAAGGGATATTGCCCATTTTGTATCGTGAACTGAATAGCAAGTAGCCACCGTCCTGATTTCAACGCATTATCAGGCGCTTCTGAAGCGGCATACCTGCATGACAGGATGAGTGCAAAGGGGCGCTGTTACGATAATGCTAGGGCGGAAAGTTTCTTCCACTCACTAAAAGTCGAATGCATTTACGGCTAATATTTTATGAGTCGGGAAATAATGCAGACGGCTGTGTTTAATTAGATCTAGTGTGATTACAATCGGTGGTGCCGACACAGTACTTGTGGCTGTCTCAGCACGGAACTGTTTTGAAAAACAGAACCTTGATTAGGGCTGTGTCCACATTACGTAGGTAGGATCACCCCACAGGCACCACATGTCATGCATGGATTAGGATTGAATGATAAATCGTAAAGAAAACTGCAACACCTCGCGTGTAGCACCTGGTTAGCGAACTTTCGAAAGTACGAGTATTGTATGATTTCCAGCAGTTATCAATTTTACGTATTAATCAGTGAATCAACAACTCGTCAGCAGACTCTCTTTGCTGTTGAATTTTTTGGAACGTGTATAGGGCAGAAATTTTTGTTTTGGGACATGGTTGGGACGCCGTAGTACATACGAACTCTGCCGAATAACGTATGATATTATTTTTTAATCTCTTGGAATACATTATAGAAACAGAATGCTCTTGGGCGATTTTTAGTGATTGTTTAAATAGCCCTGTCATGCAGTTAAAGTGGCGGGCATCCTCTTCAAGGATGGTGATCCTCAACCGCACCCATTTAGGATGCGACTATTGTGGTAGAACAATGTAAACCATAATTAATCTGCGTGCGGATACATGCTTCATAGATAGGATATTCTGGTTTGGGTTGTGAATGTGTTGGTCATCGAGTGGACAATAAGGTAAGAGGAGTAACTCCTGCAAAACAAAAAAGAGTTCAACAAAATCAATCAGTTAAAAACACGAGAGATCTGTATAAAAAAGCATCGTAAATTCTGTATTTTTCCTTTAAATATAATATGTTATTGAGTTTTGTAAAATCTACCAGTGTGGTACATGGATATCGATACCACCGCCAATTATAAGCTAGGCGGTGCACAGCAACACGATAGCGTACGCCTCGATCCGTGGGTGTTTATGTTCTCAGCAGGATATCGTTTTTAATTCCGCACAAAAACGACCCCGTAATATACGGGGTCAATAAGGACATGGTATAAAGGGTATTATTTCTTCGCTTCTACGCCATCAGTTTCAGAACGAATTAAAAATTTCTCAGTTGTTTGCGGAATATGCTGAATCAGCCAGTCGGCCATTTGCTTTTCCTCATTTAAAATCGCTTCGATGATCGGAATTGAGACTGTATCACCGGCATTTTTTGCTGCTGCTAATAGTGAGGTGTAACAGGCGATTTCAAATTGCTCGAAGACATATCCGCTAATAGAGCCTTTAACTATTTCATCAGAAGGGAATATACCACCGATTGACTGCCCAAGCGCAGCCATTTTACTCATGGAATCTTTAATGACTGAACGTGAAATGTCATTACGATCAAGAATAGTTTCCAGTTGAACAATCTGGTTTTTGGTTTCACTAAGATGTTGTTCAATACGAGCGCGTAGTTCAGGATAATTATCTATACGGCTGGCCATGGATTCAAGCATAGATTCGGCTTGCTTTTCCATTGCGTGGGCGTCACGTAACCAGTCATGATAATGTTCAATACGATTCATGAAAATGTCCTCTTTATAAAATGACTAAAAGTTAAAATTCATATTTCAGGCTTTATTTTCGGCTTTCTTATTTACGTTATTAAGGGCCAGATCAGTCAGTTTGATGTCGGTGGCCTTTTCTTCTTCCAGGGTTTCTTTCAGAAGCTTCGCTGCTTTACGGTAACCTAATTGTTCAGCCAGCGTCGCTAATGTCCCGTAACTGGCAATCTCATAATGCTCGACTTTCTGCGCTGCGGCAATCAGTGCGGCATCACGCACTTCGTTTTTCTCGGTACTTTCGATGACCTCATTAGCTTCTTCAATAAGACCTTCCATTGCCACACATTTCATGCGCTTAATTTTCAGGTTCGATTCGGACTCCACAACTTGATCAATACGTTCAATCTGTCCATGAGTTTCCTCGAGGTGCGCATGAAAAGCCTGACTTAATTTTTCATTTGATGTTGCTCTTGCGAGTTTTGCCAGTGCCCGGGTTAATTGTTTTTCTGCGCTGTAGGTATCTGAAAGCAGGTGAATAAATACATCTTCAATGGTCTTCATATTCATATTTTTCTCCAGTGAAATCACTGCGAGCCATACGGCCCGCAGATGCAATTATCTTTATCAGCTGATATTAATAATTAACGGTGAATCAGGATTTGCCTGATTTATTACCACCGCTTTGTTGACCGCCTTTTTTACCCGCTTCAGATGCGCGTTGCGGATCATTTTTAAAATTACCGCCGCTATGCTGACCGCCTTTACGGCCTGCGTCGGATGCCTTCTCACGGTCTTCGGCGAAATTTCCTGAACCACCACGATGTTCGGCCATGTTATTTCTCCCGTTGCGTTGCATTGTTTCATTAATATGAGTGTTGTGTGTCGACACTCATTAAAATTAGTCGCTAATGAGAATTAGTCAAATTAAGCGCAACGAGAAGATAGAGGGAAAATATATTTTGAGGAACATTCTGGATATATTAACAATTACCTGAGGAATAAGTGACTTAGAGAAAATTATTGATTTTACTGGTGTTATGTTGCGGGATTAATTTGTTTGATTATATTACTGTTGGGCGGAAAAATGACGTAAGTTGACGTTCGACCGGGGTAAGCGAAACGGTAAAAAGATAAATATTAAATGAATTTAGGATTTTTCCGGCTTCATTAAAGAAAGTTAAAATGCCGCCAGCGGAACTGGCGGCTGTGGGATTAACTGCGCGTCGCCGCTTTCATCGGTTGTACAAAAACTTTCAGTGCCGCCAGCATTTTCTCTGGCTCATTAATATGTTGCTCGATGATTTTAACAATGGCCGAACCAGAAATCGCGCCCGCAGCTCCTGCATCAATCGCTGCTTTTACCTGATCCGGGGCGGAAATACCAAATCCCTGCAATGGAGGTGCAGCGTTGTACTCTTTCAGCTTCGCAACCAGATGATTGAGGGGTAACGCGGCGCGGTTTTCTGCGCCGGTCACGCCTGCTCGTGACAGCAAATAGGTGTAACCACGACCGTAAGAGGCTATCTGGCGCAGCAGGTCGTCATCGGCATTTGGCGGGCAGATGAAGATAGGTGCGACATTATGACGCAACGCGGCCTGGCGGAAGGGCGCGGACTCTTCAACTGGCACATCGGCAACCAGCACCGAATCGACGCCGACTTTTTCGCACTGGGCATAAAACTCATCAATGCCTTTGTTAAACACCAGATTGGCATACATCAACAGGCCAATGGGAATGGTCGGGTGTTTCTGGCGAATCAGTGCCAGCATTTCAAAACATTGTGCCGGAGTCACACCTGCCGCAAAGGCGCGCAGAGTGGCGTTTTGAATCGTCGGGCCATCCGCCAGTGGGTCGGAGAAGGGGATACCTAACTCCAGCGCGTCAGCACCGGCTTCAATTAGCGTATCGATAATTTTCAATGACTGCTCAATGCCCGGATCACCGAGCGTGACGAAAGGAACGAATGCGCCTTCTTTGCGCTCCTTCAACTGGGCAAACAGAGATTCGTAGCGTTCCATCAGATTTCCCCTCGTGCTTTCAAAATATCGTGAACGGTGAAGATGTCTTTATCGCCGCGACCGGAAAGGTTAACCACCAGTAGCTGCTCTTTATCCGGGTTTTCGCGCATCATTTTCAACGCATGGGCCAGGGCGTGGGAGGATTCCAGCGCCGGGATGATCCCTTCGTGCAGGCACAGCGTTTTGAAGGCTTCAAGGGCTTCATCATCGGTAATAGACACGTAATCAGCGCGTCCAGTGCTGTTAAGATACGCGTGTTGTGGGCCGACAGACGGGAAATCCAGTCCGGCGGAGATGGAGTAAGATTCTTCAATCTGCCCGTCTTCGGTTTGCATCATCGGCGCTTTCATACCGAAATAGATACCCACGCGACCATGTTTTAGCGGTGCGCCGTGCTCGCCAGTTTCGATACCGTGACCACCTGGCTCCACACCAATCAGGCCGACGTTGGTTTCATTGATGAAATCAGCAAACATGCCGATGGCATTCGAACCGCCGCCAACACAGGCGATAACGGCATCCGGCAGGCGACCTTCTCTTTCCAGAATCTGCGCTTTGGTTTCTTCGCCAATCATCCGCTGAAACTCACGCACAATGGTCGGATAAGGATGCGGGCCAGCTGCGGTGCCCAGCATATAGTGCGCGGTTTCGTAACTACCGGACCAGTCGCGCAGCGCCTCGTTACAGGCATCTTTCAGCGTCGCGGAACCGCTATGCACCGGGATCACTTCCGCACCCATTAAGCGCATACGAAAAACGTTAGGCGACTGGCGTTCAACGTCTTTGGCACCCATATAAATACGGCATTTCAGGCCGAGCAGGGCGCTGGCAAGGGCCGACGCCACGCCATGCTGACCGGCACCGGTTTCGGCGATGATTTCGGTTTTACCCATCCGCTTCGCCAGCAACGCCTGCCCCAGCACCTGGTTAGTTTTATGCGCGCCGCCGTGCAGCAAATCTTCACGCTTGAGATACAGCGTAGTGTTCGTCCCGGCTGTAATGTTCTGGCATTTGGTCAGCGCGGTTGGACGCCCGGCATAGTTTTTCAGCAGGTCGTTGAACTGAGCCTGAAATTCAGGATCTTTTTGCGCACTGACAAAAGCTTCTTCCAGCTGGCGCAGAGCAGGCATCAGGATTTGTGGCACGTACATGCCGCCAAACTCACCAAAATAGGGGTTAAGTAATGTTGTCATTGTTCCTTTCCTTAATATGCGCGCAGCGTCTGGAAAACCGAGGCCAAAAGACGTGCGTCTTTGATGCCCGGTTGCGACTCTACAGCAGAATTAAAATCAAGTCCGGCGCAGCCGGTTTGTGCCGCTTCCACGCAGTTATCTGCGCCTAAGCCCCCCGCCAGCAGAACGTTGCCAAGCGATTGACCATTTAATAGTGACCAGTCAAAACGTTGCCCGCTTCCACCCTGGCCGTTGTCTAAAACATATTTATCAACGTGCTGAAACTCGCGGGCGGGCAGGGTTTCACCGACGCTTAATGCTTTCCAGATGGCAACATGTGCTGGCAGAGCTTCACGCAGCGTATCGATATACAGCTGTTCTTCATTACCATGCAGTTGCACTGCCGCCAGCGATAACACCTTAGCTTTGTCCACCACATCGGCAATATCGTGATTGCGGAACACGCCAACATACTGCAACGGTGCCGCAGCCATCACTTCCTGCGCCTGTTCAACGTTGACGCAACGCGGTGATGTCGCAACAAAAATCAACCCACCGTAAATCGCGCCCGCGTCATAAGCTGCTTTAGCATCTTGCCCACGCGTCAGGCCACATACTTTATTCTCACCCAGCAACACCCGGCGCACGGCGGCGTGCAAATCGTCATGGGCCATCAACGCCGAACCAATCAGAAAACCGTTAGCGAAGTGGCTTAACTCGCGCACCTGAGCGTAAGTATTGATGCCGGATTCGCTGATTACCGTCACGTTGTGCCCCAGTTTCGGCGCAAGCTCGCGGGTACGGTTGAGATCAATCGACAAATCACGCAGATCGCGGTTGTTGATGCCAACGACCTTTGCCCCCAATGCAATGGCACGCTCCAGTTCCTCTTCATTACTGACTTCGGTCAGCACACCCATCTCCAGACTGTGGGCGACGGCGGCAAGCTGGCGATATTGTTCGTCATCCAGTACTGAAAGCATTAATAAGCAGGCATCAGCCTGGTAATAGCGCGCCAGATAGATCTGGTAAGGATCGATAATGAAGTCTTTACATAAAATCGGCTGCGGGGCGATTTGGCTGACGATGGGGAGGAAATCAAAGCTCCCCTGAAAATATTTCTCATCAGTCAGCACCGAAATTGCCGAAGCGTAATGTTTATAAATGGCGGCAATGCGTGCTGGATCGAAATCATCACGGATCACGCCTTTTGACGGCGACGATTTCTTGCACTCCAGAATAAACGCCGTGCGCGCACCCTGTAGCGCATCATAAAAATGTCGCGTGCTCGGCTGAACCTCATTCTGAAAACTGGCCAGCGGTTGCTGCTGTTTGCGGGTTTCTACCCAAATCGCCTTGTCTGCGACGATTTTCGCTAAAACGGTTTGCATCATTTACCCTCGTGCCGCCAGTGCGGTAACTCTGTCGTAAGCGGAACCACTGCGCAGTACCTCAAGAACGGTTTGCGCATTGGCTTGCAGATCTTCATGGCCATGCAGGCGCATTAACATGGCGACGTTCGCAGCGACGGCTGCTTCATGGGCGGCGTCGCCTTTACCTTGTAACAAGCGTGTTAAAATGTCACGGTTTTCTTCCGGTGTTCCGCCTGCCAGTTGCTCCTGGTGGTAGGGAGTCAGGCCAAAATCTTCAGCGGTCAATTGATAGCTCTTAATTTCGCCGTCATGCAGCTCGGCAACGATTGTCGGCGCGTGTAATGAAACTTCATCCATCCCGCCGCTGTGCACCACCGCCGCGCGTTGATACCCCAGCACGCGCAAGGTTTCGGCAATCGGCAGCACCAGTTCCGGACTATAAACACCAATTAACGCCAGCGGCGGATGCGCCGGGTTAATCAATGGCCCCAGCACATTGAACAGGGTGCGGGTTTTCAGTTGCTGGCGAACCGGCATCGCGTGGCGGAATCCGGTGTGATACTTCGGCGCAAAGAGGAAACATACACCTAACTCATCCAGCGCCTGGCGCGATTTATCGGCGTTCATATCAAGATTAATACCGAACGCCGCCAGCAGATCGGACGAACCAGATTTACTGGAGACGCTACGGTTGCCGTGTTTCGCCACTTTCAGCCCACAGGCCGCGGCGACAAACGCACTGGCGGTAGAAATATTGATACTGTTGCTGCCGTCACCGCCAGTACCGACGATATCAGCAAACAGATAATCCGGGCGCGGGAACGGCGCGGCGTTTTCCAGTAGCGCGGTTGCTGCTCCGGCGATCTCGTTCGGGTGCTCACCGCGAATTTTCATGCTCACCAGCGCCGCCGCCAGTTGTTCCGGCTTCAGCTCGCCACGCACCACCGCTGAAAACAGCTGGTGGCTTTCTTGTTGGCTAAGCGTCTGCGCCTGATACAGTTTTTCCAGAATCGGTTGCAGCGTGTTGGCTGGCTCTAGTTTCTGCTGCGCCCAGGCCAGCGTTTGTTCCAGCAGGCGAGCGCCCTGGGTGGTGAGAATGGATTCCGGATGGAACTGGAATCCACAAACGCGATCCGCATCGTGACGTACTGCCATCACCATGCCATTAAAATGGGCGTTGATGGTTAAACCGGCCGGAATGTTACTGCCAACCAGCGAGTGATAACGCGCCACCGGCAGCGGGTTTGTTAATCCGGCAAACATCGCCTGACCGTCATGTTCAATGCTCGACGCTTTACCGTGAAGAATTTCGCCCGCCTGACCGACATAGCCCCCGTAAGCTTCGACAATTGCCTGATGTCCGAGGCAAATGCCAATAATGGGCAGCTTGCCACGCAAGCGGGTGAGGAGTTCCGGCATACAACCGGCTTCGCTCGGCACACCGGGGCCAGGAGAAAGCATCAGTACCGGATTGCTCATCGTCGCCAGGCGTTCAATTAAGGTCTGCGCCGGAATATGGTTGCGGTAAATCACCACATTATGCCCATTGCTGCGCAACTGATCTGCCAGGTTGTACGTAAAAGAGTCGATATTATCGAGCAGCAGAATGTCAGCCATCAGAAAGTCTCCTGTGCATGATGCGCGGTGGCAATAGCGCGCAGTACAGCGCGGGCTTTATTACGGGTTTCGTCGGCTTCCGACTGCGGAACAGAATCAAGGACTACGCCAGCACCGGCTTGCACGGTGGCGATACCGTTTTCCACCAGCGCCGAGCGGATCACAATGCAGGTGTCGAGATCGCCATGCGCGGTGAAATAACCTACCGCGCCGCCGTAGCTGCCGCGGCGACGACCTTCCGCCTCGGCAATTAACTGCATAGCGCGTACTTTCGGCGCACCACTTAACGTTCCCATATTCATACAGGCGCGGTAAGCGTGCAGGGCGTCGAGATCGTGGCGCAGCTCACCGACCACGCGGGAGACCAAGTGCATCACGTAAGAGTAACGGTCAACTTTGGTGAGGTCGGCGACGTAGCGGCTGCCGGGGGTGCAAATGCGTGCCAGATCATTACGGGCGAGATCCACCAGCATCAGATGTTCAGAAAGCTCTTTATGATCGGTACGCATTTCCAGTTCGATGCGGCTGTCGAGGTCTCTGTCCAGTGAACCATCGGCACGACGACCGCGCGGTCGTGTTCCGGCAATCGGGTAGATCTCAATCTGGCGGCTGGTGGCGTCATACTTGAGCGAACTTTCCGGCGACGCGCCAAACAGGGTGAAATCATTATCCTGCATAAAAAACATGTACGGGCTGGGATTACTCTTTTTCAGCACGTAATAGGCCGCCAGCGGTGACGGGCAGGGCAGAGAGAAACGGCGAGATGGCACCACCTGGAAAATTTCTCCGGCGCGAATCGCTTTTTGCAACAAACGCACTACGCCACCGAACTCTTCATCGCTCTGGTTACATTCACAACGCATATGCGGCACGGAAACCACCGGCAGCGGTGGCGCGGTTTCGGTCAGTTGCTGGCGAAGATCGTTCAGGCGAGCAGTGAGACGTTGTTTTTCTTCTTCATTCGGAGCAAACAGGCTGGCCTGAATGCGGGTGCTTTTTTTCTGATGGTCAATCACCATCAGCGTTTCAGCGAGATAAAAACAGAAATCAGGACAGTTATTTTCCGCTGACAATTGCGGTAAATCTTCAAACCCCGCCACAAGGTCATAAGAGAACAGGCCGCCGAAGAACATTGCTTCTCGTTCTTCCTTCGGTACATTCAGCATATTCTGCAATAAGCGGAAAGCGTCAAAAACCGAAAGGGAGCATAAGCGAGCGTCTTCATCCAGCAGTGGACTGACAGGGGGGAAGCGCAGCACACGGCAGTTTGGTAATTGTTCATTTTCCATACCCGCAGGCAGGGCGTTATCCAGTAGTGTCAGCAGGGCTTCGCCGTTGCCGGAAAGTGCCTGGATTGTGACAGTGTCACCTAAAGCTGTAATGCGCAGCGCACTGTCTACCAGCAGCAGGCTTTTTAAATCATCTTTGCTGTCGATATCTGCGGATTCCAGCAGCAGCGTTGCCGGACGATCCCCACACAACTGGTGAAAAAGCGCGGTGGGATTGTCGCGATAAGCGCCTTCGCAGGTTAGCAGTTCGAGAGTCGGTTTTTGTGTTTGCATTGTTATTCTCTAATTTTGTTCAAAAAAAAGCCCGCTCATTAGGCGGGCTGGGTATCTGATTGCTTTACGCATGGTGAATACACTGCCCGTTTCAGGAAGTGCGCCACCAACCTTTCAGTACGAAAATTGCTTTCATTGTCGATACCCTTTTTACGTGAACTTGCGTACTAGTTAACTAGTTCGATGATTAATTGTCAATAGCTCATTTCAGAATATTTGCCAGAACCGTTATGATGTCGGCGCAAAAAACATTATCCAGAACGGGAGTGCGCCTTGAGCGACACGAATTATGCAGTGATTTACGACCTGCACAGCCATACCACAGCTTCCGATGGCTGCCTGACGCCAGAAGCATTGGTGCACCGTGCAGTCGAGATGCGCGTCGGCACCCTGGCGATCACCGACCATGACACCACAGCTGCAATCGCGCCAGCAAGAGAGGAAATTTCACGTTCGGGACTGGCGTTGAATCTTATTCCCGGCGTGGAAATTTCCACGGTCTGGGAAAATCATGAAATTCATATTGTCGGGCTGAATATTGATATTACTCATCCGCTAATGTGTGAGTTCCTCGCGCAGCAGACAGAACGGCGCAATCAGCGGGCGCAGCTGATTGCCGAAAGACTTGAAAAAGCGCAAATACCTGGGGCGCTGGAAGGCGCACAACGACTGGCGCAGGGCGGCGCAGTGACGCGCGGTCATTTTGCGCGTTTCCTTGTTGAGTGCGGCAAAGCCAGTTCAATGGCGGATGTCTTTAAAAAGTATCTGGCGCGCGGGAAAACCGGATACGTTCCGCCACAGTGGTGTACAATAGAACAAGCTATTGATGTCATTCATCATTCTGGCGGTAAGGCGGTGCTAGCTCATCCTGGGCGGTACAATCTTAGTGCTAAATGGCTGAAAAGATTGGTTGCGCATTTTGCCGAACACCACGGTGACGCGATGGAAGTCGCGCAGTGCCAGCAATCGCCCAATGAACGTACCCAGCTGGCGGCCCTTGCGCGTCAGCATCATTTATGGGCATCACAAGGATCTGATTTTCATCAGCCATGCCCGTGGATCGAACTGGGTCGTAAACTCTGGCTGCCCGCAGGCGTTGAAGGCGTCTGGCAGCTATGGGAACAGCCGCAGAACACCACAGAGAGGGAATTATGAGCCAGTTTTTTTATATTCATCCTGATAACCCACAGCAACGTCTGATCAACCAGGCGGTGGAGATCGTGCGTAAAGGCGGGGTGATTGTTTATCCAACTGATTCCGGCTATGCGCTCGGCTGTAAAATTGAAGATAAAAACGCGATGGAGCGTATTTGTCGTATTCGCCAGCTGCCGGACGGTCACAACTTTACCCTGATGTGTCGCGATCTTTCTGAACTCTCGACCTATTCATTTGTTGATAACGTTGCGTTTCGTTTAATGAAAAACAACACGCCGGGCAACTATACCTTCATCTTGAAGGGGACGAAGGAAGTGCCACGCCGTCTGTTGCAGGAAAAACGCAAAACCATCGGTATGCGTGTGCCTTCTAACCCGATTGCGCAGGCGTTGCTTGAAGCACTGGGCGAACCGATGCTTTCCACTTCGCTAATGCTGCCAGGCAGCGAATTTACCGAATCCGATCCCGAAGAAATTAAAGACCGTCTGGAAAAACAGGTAGATTTGATTATTCACGGCGGCTATCTCGGGCAGAAACCGACAACGGTTATTGATCTTACCGATGATACGCCGGTCGTGGTGCGTGAAGGCGTAGGTGATGTGAAGCCTTTCTTATAAGTGCGTAACTCTGTATACTACGCGGCCTTAAAATGGCGCTATACGGCGCCATTGATTCTCCTGTTCGACGCCTGTGAAGGCGACACTAAAAGGAAGCTCTATGAGCGAAAAATTACAGAAAGTGCTGGCCCGCGCTGGCCACGGCTCCCGCCGTGAAATCGAATCTATTATTGAAGCCGGTCGTGTGAGTGTTGATGGCAAAATTGCTAAACTCGGCGATCGCGTTGAAGTTACCCCTGGGCTGAAAATTCGTATCGATGGTCATCTGATTTCGGTACGTGAGTCCGCTGAACAAATTTGTCGCGTTCTGGCCTATTACAAACCGGAAGGTGAGTTGTGTACCCGTAACGATCCGGAAGGGCGTCCGACGGTGTTTGACCGTCTGCCAAAGCTGCGTGGCGCACGCTGGATTGCCGTAGGTCGTCTGGACGTTAACACCTGTGGTCTGCTGCTGTTCACCACCGATGGTGAACTGGCAAACCGTTTAATGCATCCAAGCCGTGAAGTTGAACGTGAATACGCCGTGCGTGTATTTGGTCAGGTTGACGACGCGAAACTGCGTGATTTGAGTCGTGGCGTGCAACTGGAAGATGGTCCGGCAGCTTTTAAAACCATCAAGTTCAGCGGCGGCGAAGGGATCAACCAGTGGTACAACGTGACTCTGACCGAAGGCCGTAACCGTGAAGTTCGTCGTCTGTGGGAAGCGGTTGGTGTGCAGGTGAGCCGCCTGATCCGTGTTCGTTACGGTGATATCCCACTGCCAAAAGGTCTGCCACGCGGTGGCTGGACGGAGCTGGACCTCGCCCAGACTAACTATCTGCGCGAACTGGTGGAGCTACCGCCAGAAACCAGCTCTAAAGTCGCTGTAGAAAAAGACCGTCGTCGCATGAAGGCGAATCAGATTCGTCGTGCGGTGAAACGTCACAGTCAGGTGAGCGGCGGTCGTCGTTCTGGCGGACGTAATAACGGTTAATCAAAGTATGCCGGACGTCATATCCGGCATTTTTACAGATTAGTAATCAATCCCTATCTGCGCTTTTACACCGGCATCAAACGCATGTTTGACGGGGCGTAATTCACTTACCGTATCTGCCAGTTCAAGAATATCCCGATGACAACCACGACCCGTGATAATCACCGTCTGTTGATGTGGACGTTCATTTAACGCCTGCACCACTTCTTCCAGTGGCAAATAGTCATACGCCACCATATACGTCAGTTCATCAAGCAAAACCATATCCAGTGAGGAATCAGCAAGCATCCGCTTTGCATGTTGCCAGACTTCGCGGCAGGCGGCGGTATCAGACTCGCGGTTTTGTGTATCCCAGGTAAAGCCCGTTGCCATCACCTGAAACTCAACGCCATGTGGCTCCAGCAGATTGCGTTCGCCATTAGGCCAGGTGCCTTTAATAAACTGCACGACGCCTACTTTTTTTCCGTGACCAACTGCGCGTGTTGCCGTACCAAATGCCGCGGTGGTTTTGCCTTTTCCATTGCCGGTAAAGACGATGATAATACCGCGTTCATCCTGGGCCTGGGCCACACGAGCATCTACTTTTTCTTTCACTCGCTGCTGACGCTGTTGGTAGCGTTCATCACTCATTGGGAAATTCCTGGTTTACGGCCCGGTTGGGCGTCAAAGGTCATGCCGGTTTTACGGCGGCTGTCATCGCCCATCAGCCAGAGGTAGAGCGGCATGATATCAGCGGGTGTTTTAAGTTTCTGTGGATCTTCGGTCGGGAAGGCGCTGGCACGCATTGCGGTGCGCGTACCGCCTGGGTTAATGCAGTTGACGCGCAGGCGCTGCTGATATTCATCGGCCAGTACCTGCATCATCCCTTCGGTGGCAAATTTCGACGCTGCATATGCACCCCAGTTAGCTCGTCCCTGACGTCCAACGCTTGATGAAGTAAAGACCAGTGAACCGGCGTCCGATTTGAGTAATAAAGGAAGCAGCGCCTGGGTGAGCAAAAAGGTGGCATTAACGTTGACCTGCATGACGTCCTGCCAGACCTGCGGATTTTGTTCGCTCATTGGGCAAACATCGCCGAGCAATCCGGCATTATGCAAAACACCATCCAGACGCGGATAATTAACGGTAATGCGCTGTGCCAGTTGTTGGCAATCTTCGGACGTGCAGGTCAGCAAATCGAGAATAAACCACTGTGGCTGACGTCCAGTTTCTTCGTTTATGTGGCTGGCTACCTGACGTAATTTTTCTTCATTACGGCCCAACAGAATCACTGTCGCACCATAGCGTGCATACGTCATCGCGGCTTCACGGCCAATCCCATCGCTGGCTCCCGTCACCAGGATAATGCGATCATTGAGTAAATCTTGTTTTGGCTGGTAATGCATGGCTACTCCTCAACGACGTTGTCTGTCGCGCTGCCAGTGTACTTTATGACTTTGGGGCTTTATGCCTGAAACAGAAGGGCATTTCAATCAGCCTGGGGCGATAACACCGCAAAATGGATACTTTGTCATACTTTCGCTGCAATAACATCTCTGCGAGACGGCTTAACATGCCTGTTGTAAACTGTGAGCCAAAGCGTTGTTTAACCAAGGTGGGGACTCGTGGAATTGTTGTCTGAATATGGTTTGTTTTTGGCGAAAATCGTTACCGTTGTGCTAGCGATTGCGGCGATTGCCGCCATTATTGTCAATGTTGCTCAACGTAATAAACGCCAGCGTGGCGAGTTACGGGTCAACAATCTCAGCGAACAGTATAAGGAGATGAAAGAAGAACTGGCCGCGGCGCTGATGGACTCACATCAGCAAAAACAGTGGCACAAAGCGCAGAAGAAAAAGCACAAGCAAGAAGCGAAAGCAGCAAAAGCGAAAGCCAAACTGGGCGAGGTGGCAACTGACAGTAAACCTCGCGTCTGGGTGCTGGATTTTAAAGGCAGCATGGACGCCCATGAAGTGAACTCGCTACGTGAAGAGATAACGGCGGTACTCGCAGCATTCAAACCGCAGGATCAGGTTGTGCTCCGTCTGGAAAGCCCTGGTGGCATGGTGCATGGTTACGGGTTGGCGGCTTCGCAGCTGCAGCGTCTGCGTGATAAAAACATTCCTTTAACTGTTACGGTAGACAAAGTCGCTGCCAGCGGCGGTTACATGATGGCCTGTGTGGCGGACAAAATTGTTTCCGCACCGTTTGCTATTGTGGGTTCCATTGGGGTGGTGGCGCAAATGCCCAACTTTAACCGCTTCCTGAAAAGCAAAGATATTGATATCGAACTGCACACTGCCGGGCAGTATAAGCGTACTCTGACCTTGCTGGGTGAAAATACCGAAGAAGGGCGGGAGAAATTCCGCGAAGAGTTGAACGAAACGCATCAGTTGTTTAAAGATTTTGTGAAGCGTATGCGTCCGTCTCTGGATATTGAACAGGTGGCAACGGGTGAACACTGGTACGGACAACAGGCGGTAGAGAAAGGCCTGGTTGATGAAATCAACACCAGTGATGAAGTTATTCTTAGCCTGATGGAAGGCCGTGAAGTGGTTAATGTACGCTATATGCAGCGTAAACGACTCATTGACCGATTCACCGGCAGCGCGGCAGAGAGCGCCGATCGATTGTTGCTACGCTGGTGGCAGCGGGGTCAAAAGCCATTGATGTAAAAGACAAACGCGAGGCTAAGACCTCGCGTTTTGCTTTAATCAACCAGATGATATTTTTCTGAAAGCACATGGGCCAGGTGTTTGAACATATTAAACACCGCGGTGCTTTTGGCTGTTGGCAATCCTTGTTCATCTAAAAAGTAGTCGCCGGTAAATACCAGCACGCCATTACGCTGCGTGACGCCGGTGGCTTCAATCCCTGCGAGCGTATCCTCATGCTCACGAATGATTTTGTTGGCCTCTTTCAACAGCGTTTCGCGGTCGATGGGTTGTGTCTCTTTGTTCATTATTTACTCCTTAAACAAGGACATTAGTCTACGCCAGGCATGGCTTGCAGACAAATATACCACGCTGGTGGCAAGAGCGCCTTACTGGTAACTTTGGATTTTGCATGCTAATAAAGTTGCGTATCGGATTTTATCAGGTACAGTGTGACGCTTTCGTCAATCTGGCAATAGATTTGCTTGACATTCGACCAAAATTCCGTCGTGCTATAGCGCCTGTAGGCCAAGACCTGTTAACTCAGTCACCTGAATTTTCGTGAACAGAGTCACGACAAGGGGTTGATATCCGCAGAGAACGAGTCCATATCGGTAACTCGTTGCCAGTGGAAGGTTTATCAACGTGCGACGCATTCCTGGAAGAATCAAATTAGGTAAGGTGAATATGGGTAAAGCTCTTGTCATCGTTGAGTCCCCGGCAAAAGCCAAAACGATCAACAAGTATCTGGGTAGTGACTACGTGGTGAAATCCAGCGTCGGTCACATCCGCGATTTGCCGACCAGTGGCTCAGCTGCCAAAAAGAGTGCCGACTCTACCTCCACCAAGACGGCTAAAAAGCCTAAAAAGGATGAACGTGGCGCTCTCGTCAACCGTATGGGGGTTGACCCGTGGCACAATTGGGAGGCGCACTATGAAGTGTTGCCTGGTAAAGAGAAGGTCGTCTCTGAACTGAAACAACTGGCTGAAAAAGCCGACCACATCTATCTCGCAACCGACCTTGACCGCGAAGGGGAAGCCATTGCATGGCACCTGCGGGAAGTGATTGGGGGTGATGATGCGCGCTATAGCCGAGTGGTGTTTAACGAAATTACTAAAAACGCGATCCGCCAGGCATTTAATAAACCGGGTGAGCTGAATATTGATCGTGTTAATGCCCAGCAGGCGCGTCGCTTTATGGACCGCGTGGTGGGGTATATGGTTTCGCCGCTGCTATGGAAAAAGATCGCTCGTGGTCTGTCTGCCGGTCGTGTGCAGTCGGTGGCGGTTCGCCTGGTGGTCGAGCGTGAGCGTGAAATTAAAGCGTTCGTGCCGGAAGAGTTCTGGGAAGTCGATGCCAGCACGACCACGCCATCTGGTGAAGCGTTGGCGTTACAGGTGACTCATCAGAACGACAAACCGTTCCGTCCGGTCAACAAAGAACAAACTCAGGCTGCGGTAAGTCTGCTGGAAAAAGCGCGCTACAGCGTGCTGGAACGTGAAGACAAACCGACAACCAGTAAACCTGGCGCTCCTTTTATTACCTCTACGCTGCAACAAGCTGCCAGCACCCGTCTTGGATTTGGCGTGAAAAAAACCATGATGATGGCGCAGCGTTTGTATGAAGCAGGCTATATCACTTACATGCGTACCGACTCCACTAACCTGAGTCAGGACGCGGTAAATATGGTTCGCGGTTATATCAGCGATAATTTTGGTAAGAAATATCTGCCGGAAAGTCCGAATCAGTACGCCAGCAAAGAAAACTCACAGGAAGCGCACGAAGCGATTCGTCCTTCTGACGTCAATGTGATGGCGGAATCGCTGAAGGATATGGAAGCAGATGCGCAGAAACTGTACCAGTTAATCTGGCGTCAGTTCGTAGCCTGCCAGATGACCCCAGCGAAATATGACTCCACGACGCTGACCGTTGGTGCGGGCGATTTCCGCCTGAAAGCACGCGGTCGTATTTTGCGTTTTGATGGCTGGACAAAAGTGATGCCTGCGTTGCGTAAAGGCGATGAAGATCGCATCTTACCAGCAGTTAATAAAGGCGATGCTCTGACGCTCGTTGAACTTACACCAGCCCAGCACTTTACCAAGCCGCCAGCCCGTTTCAGTGAAGCATCGCTGGTTAAAGAGCTGGAAAAACGTGGTATCGGTCGTCCGTCTACTTATGCGTCGATCATTTCGACCATTCAGGATCGTGGCTACGTGCGAGTAGAAAATCGTCGTTTCTATGCGGAAAAAATGGGCGAAATCGTCACCGATCGCCTTGAAGAAAATTTCCGCGAGTTAATGAACTACGACTTTACCGCGCAGATGGAAAACAGCCTCGACCAGGTGGCAAATCACGAAGCAGAGTGGAAAGCTGTACTGGATCACTTCTTCTCGGATTTCACCCAGCAGTTAGATAAAGCTGAAAAAGATCCGGAAGAGGGTGGTATGCGCCCGAACCAGATGGTTCTGACCAGCATTGACTGCCCGACTTGTGGTCGCAAAATGGGGATTCGCACAGCGAGCACCGGGGTATTCCTTGGCTGTTCTGGCTATGCGCTGCCGCCGAAAGAGCGTTGCAAAACCACCATTAACCTGGTGCCGGAAAACGAAGTGCTGAACGTGCTGGAAGGCGAAGATGCTGAAACCAACGCGCTGCGCGCAAAACGTCGTTGCCCGAAATGCGGCACGGCGATGGACAGCTATCTCATCGATCCGAAACGTAAGTTGCATGTCTGTGGTAATAACCCAACCTGCGACGGTTACGAGATCGAAGAGGGCGAATTCCGCATTAAAGGTTATGACGGCCCGATCGTTGAGTGTGAAAAATGTGGCTCTGAAATGCACCTGAAAATGGGGCGTTTCGGTAAATACATGGCCTGCACCAACGAAGAGTGTAAAAACACACGTAAGATTTTACGTAACGGCGAAGTGGCACCACCGAAAGAAGATCCGGTGCCATTACCTGAGCTGCCGTGCGAAAAATCAGATGCTTATTTCGTGCTGCGTGACGGTGCTGCCGGTGTGTTCCTGGCTGCCAACACTTTCCCGAAATCGCGTGAAACGCGTGCGCCACTGGTGGAAGAGCTTTATCGCTTCCGCGACCGTCTGCCGGAAAAACTGCGTTATCTGGCCGATGCGCCACAGCAGGATCCGGAAGGTAATAAGACCATGGTTCGCTTTAGCCGTAAAACCAAACAGCAATATGTCTCTTCGGAAAAAGACGGAAAGGCGACTGGCTGGTCAGCATTTTATGTTGATGGCAAATGGGTTGAAGGAAAAAAATAACCTTTAATTCTGTCAGGTTTTTATAAACAAAGGGTCGCGAAAGCGGCCCTTTTTTATTGCATATTATTTTTTCTTCACACCTATACACTAAGGCTATAAATGATATAGTGGTTATAGTTAGCACCTTTTTTATTATTAAATCGTATTAGTCACCCGCCAGGTGTGACGAAAAAACGATGTTCTGATGGCGTCTAAGTGGATGGTTTAACATGAAATTACAACAACTTCGCTATATTGTTGAGGTGGTCAATCATAACCTGAATGTCTCATCAACAGCGGAAGGACTTTACACATCACAACCCGGGATCAGTAAACAAGTCAGAATGCTGGAAGACGAGCTAGGCATTCAAATTTTTTCCCGAAGCGGCAAGCACCTGACGCAGGTAACGCCAGCAGGACAAGAAATAATTCGTATCGCTCGCGAAGTCCTGTCGAAAGTCGATGCCATAAAATCGGTTGCCGGTGAGCACACCTGGCCGGATAAAGGCTCGCTGTATATCGCCACCACGCATACCCAGGCACGCTACGCGTTACCAAACGTTATCAAAGGCTTTATTGAGCGTTATCCCCGCGTTTCTTTGCATATGCACCAGGGCTCGCCGACACAAATTGCTGATGCCGTCTCTAAAGGCAATGCTGATTTCGCTATCGCCACAGAAGCGCTGCATCTGTATGAAGATTTAGTGATGTTACCGTGCTACCACTGGAATCGGGCTATTGTAGTCACTCCGGATCACCCGCTGGCAGGCAAAAAAGCCATTACCATTGAAGAACTGGCGCAATATCCGTTGGTGACATATACCTTCGGCTTTACCGGACGTTCAGAACTGGATACTGCCTTTAACCGCGCAGGGTTAACGCCGCGTATCGTCTTCACGGCAACGGATGCTGACGTCATTAAAACTTACGTCCGGTTAGGGCTGGGGGTAGGGGTCATTGCCAGCATGGCGGTGGATCCGGTCGCCGATCCCGACCTTGTGCGTGTTGATGCTCACGATATCTTCAGCCACAGTACAACCAAAATTGGTTTTCGCCGTAGTACTTTCTTGCGCAGTTATATGTATGATTTCATTCAGCGTTTTGCACCGCATTTAACGCGTGATGTCGTTGATGCGGCTGTCGCATTGCGCTCTAATGAAGAAATTGAGGTCATGTTTAAAGATATAAAACTGCCGGAAAAATAATTTCTTGCGTTATTTTCGGCACCTTTTATGTAGCGAAGGTGCCGGAATATATTCTCTTTTGTTACTTATTTCTATACCGTGCACAATATTTTTATCCCTCATATTTATAGGGTAAATTACCTGTAAAGTAGTGTCTAATTACCCGCCTCGCAAACTCCAGTTTTCAAATATCTATTTCAGGTCAAAAGATTGAATTATTCACTGGAGACGATTCGTAAATTCGCTGGATTTTTGACTAAAGTTTCTTTAGGATTTGTCTCATCGTATGATTAATTACACCAATCGTTCAACGTCTTGCTGATAAGTGATGGCGATTATATGAGGTTAGCAATGCCTTCTGGAAATCAGGAACCCCGCCGCGATCCTGAATTAAAACGTAAAGCCTGGCTGGCGGTTTTTCTTGGTTCTGCACTTTTCTGGGTGGTTGTCGCACTGCTGATTTGGAAAGTGTGGGGATAACTATGGTCGGTCAGGAGCAACTGGAGTCGTCACCATTATGCCAGCATAGTGACAATGAAACAGAAACGAAACGGGAATGTTCCGTCGTTATTCCAGACGACTGGCAACTAACATCGCAGCAGCAAGCCTTTATAGAACTGTTTGCTGAAGATGATCAGCCGAAACAATAATTATCATCATTCTTATTACCCATTTTTAATGAATTAAAGGGCTTTTAATACACCGCAGCAATAACAGCTTGAGTTATCTCAACACAAAATAATAACCGTTAAGGGTGTAGCCTATGATCAACACAAATATGAAATATTGGTCCTGGATGGGCGCGTTTTCTCTGTCGATGCTCTTCTGGGCCGAACTCCTCTGGATCATTACTCACTGATCCTTGACCCCGCTGCGGCGGGGTTGTCATTTGCTTTGCCACAAGGTTTCTCCTCTTTTATCAATTTGGGTTGTTATCAAATCGTTACGCGATGTTTGTGTTATCTTTAATATTCACCCTGAAGAGAATCAGGGCTTCGCAACCCTGTCATTAAGGAGGAGCTATGTCGTCAACCCTACGAGAAGCCAGTAAGGACACGTTGCAGGCCAAAGATAAAACTTACCACTACTACAGCCTGCCGCTTGCTGCTAAATCACTGGGCGATATCACCCGTCTACCCAAGTCACTCAAAGTTTTGCTCGAAAACCTGCTGCGCTGGCAGGATGGTAACTCGGTTACCGAAGAGGATATCCACGCGCTGGCAGGATGGCTGAAAAATGCCCATGCTGACCGTGAAATTGCCTACCGCCCGGCAAGGGTGCTGATGCAGGACTTTACCGGCGTACCTGCCGTTGTTGATCTGGCGGCAATGCGCGAAGCGGTTAAACGCCTCGGCGGCGATACTGCAAAGGTTAACCCGCTCTCACCGGTCGACCTGGTCATTGACCACTCGGTGACCGTCGATCGTTTTGGTGATGATGAGGCATTTGAAGAAAACGTACGCCTGGAAATGGAGCGCAACCACGAACGTTATGTGTTCCTGAAATGGGGAAAGCAAGCGTTCAGTCGGTTTAGCGTCGTGCCGCCAGGCACAGGCATTTGCCATCAGGTTAACCTCGAATATCTCGGCAAAGCAGTGTGGAGTGAATTGCAGGACGGTGAATGGATTGCTTATCCGGATACACTCGTTGGTACTGACTCGCACACCACTATGATCAACGGCCTTGGCGTGCTGGGGTGGGGCGTGGGTGGGATCGAAGCAGAAGCCGCAATGTTAGGCCAGCCGGTTTCCATGCTTATCCCGGACGTAGTGGGCTTTAAACTTACCGGTAAATTACGTGAAGGTATTACCGCCACAGACCTGGTTCTCACTGTTACCCAAATGCTGCGCAAACATGGCGTGGTGGGGAAATTCGTCGAATTTTATGGTGATGGTCTGGATTCACTACCGCTGGCGGATCGCGCCACCATTGCCAATATGTCGCCAGAATATGGTGCCACCTGTGGCTTCTTCCCAATCGATGCTGTAACCCTCGATTACATGCGTTTAAGCGGGCGCAGCGAAGATCAGGTTGAGTTGGTCGAAAAATATGCCAAAGCGCAGGGCATGTGGCGTAACCCGGGCGATGAACCGATTTTTACCAGTACGTTAGAACTGGATATGAATGACGTTGAAGCGAGCCTGGCAGGGCCAAAACGCCCACAGGATCGCGTTGCACTGCCCGATGTACCAAAAGCATTTGCCGCCAGTAACGAACTGGAAGTGAATGCCACGCATAAAGATCGCCAGCCGGTCGATTATGTTATGAACGGACATCAGTATCAGTTACCTGATGGCGCTGTGGTCATTGCTGCGATAACCTCGTGCACCAACACCTCTAACCCAAGTGTGCTGATGGCCGCAGGCTTGCTGGCGAAAAAAGCCGTAACTCTGGGCCTCAAGCGGCAACCGTGGGTCAAAGCGTCGCTGGCACCGGGTTCGAAAGTCGTTTCTGATTATCTGGCAAAAGCGAAACTGACACCGTATCTCGACGAACTGGGGTTTAACCTTGTGGGATACGGTTGTACCACCTGTATTGGTAACTCTGGGCCGCTGCCCGATCCTATCGAAACGGCAATCAAAAAAGGCGATTTAACCGTCGGTGCGGTGCTGTCCGGCAACCGTAACTTTGAAGGCCGTATCCATCCGCTGGTTAAAACTAACTGGCTGGCCTCGCCGCCGCTGGTGGTTGCCTATGCGCTGGCGGGAAATATGAATATCAACCTGGCTGCTGAGCCTATTGGTCATGATCGTAAAGGCGACCCGGTTTATCTGAAAGATATCTGGCCATCGGCACAAGAAATTGCCCGTGCGGTAGAACAAGTCTCCACAGAAATGTTCCGCAAAGAGTACGCAGAAGTTTTTGAAGGCACAGCAGAGTGGAAGGAAATTAACGTCACACGATCCGATACCTACGGTTGGCAGGAGGACTCAACCTATATTCGCTTATCGCCTTTCTTTGATGAAATGCAGGCAACACCAGCACCAGTGGAAGATATTCACGGTGCGCGGATCCTCGCAATGCTGGGGGATTCAGTCACCACTGACCATATCTCTCCGGCGGGCAGTATTAAGCCCGACAGCCCAGCGGGTCGATATCTACAAGGTCGGGGTGTTGAGCGAAAAGACTTTAACTCCTACGGTTCGCGGCGTGGTAACCATGAAGTGATGATGCGCGGCACCTTCGCCAATATTCGCATCCGTAATGAAATGGTGCCTGGCGTTGAAGGGGGGATGACGCGGCATTTACCTGACAGCGACGTAGTCTCTATTTATGATGCTGCGATGCGCTATAAGAAGGAACAAACGCCGCTGGCGGTGATTGCCGGGAAAGAGTATGGATCAGGCTCAAGCCGTGACTGGGCGGCAAAAGGTCCTCGTCTGCTTGGAATTCGTGTGGTGATTGCCGAATCGTTTGAACGAATTCACCGTTCGAATTTAATTGGCATGGGCATCCTGCCGCTGGAATTTCCGCAAGGCGTAACGCGTAAAACGTTAGGACTAACCGGGGAAGAGAAGATTGATATTGGCGATCTGCAAAATCTACAACCCGGTGCGACGGTTCCGGTGACGCTTACGCGCGCGGATGGTAGCCAGGAGGTCGTACCCTGCCGTTGTCGTATCGACACCGCGACGGAGTTGACCTACTACCAGAACGACGGCATTTTGCATTATGTCATTCGTAATATGTTGAAGTAACAAGTATTTGCTTGCCGGTTATTTTGCTTCCGGCAAGCAAATTAATTACACAATGCAAGAGGGTTATTTGTTCAGCAAATGGCCCATTTTCTCGGCTTTGGTATCGAGATAATGTTCGTTATTGGGGTTACGACCTACAATCAATGGTACGCGTTCAACAATATTAATCCCTGCTTCGGTCAGAATTTCGACTTTTTTCGGGTTATTGGTTAACAAGCGGACTTCATTGACGCCAAGGAGTTTGAACATATCAGCGCAAAGAGTGAAGTCGCGCTCATCAGCGGCGAAGCCTAACTGGTGGTTAGCCTCTACGGTATCGTAACCTTGATCCTGCAGTGCGTAAGCGCGGATTTTATTCAGCAGACCAATGTTACGACCTTCCTGACGGTGATACAGCAAAATACCACGGCCTTCCTCGGCAATTTGCGTCAATGCCGCTTCGAGCTGGAAGCCACAATCGCAGCGCAAGCTGAACAGGGCGTCACCGGTCAGACATTCGGAATGGACGCGCGCAAGTACCGGGGTATGCCCGGAAATATCGCCATAGACTAGCGCGACATGATCGTGTCCGGTTGCCAGTTCTTCAAATCCCACCATCAGGAAATCGCCCCATGGGGTTGGCAGTTTGGCTTCTGCCACACGTTTAAGCTGCATGAAATTCTCCAGATAATGCTGGTTCTGTATTGGCTTATTTTGCCATAACGAGAAGGGGTTCACCTAATCACGACGCGTCGATCGTTCACGGAATGGCACAAATCTGTCAATTTTTCCTGGAACTGGCGTTTTCAGTTATGATTGTGGGACTTATCAAAAAGGAGAGGCCATGCGTTCGATTGCCAGACGTACCGCAGTGGGAGCTGCACTATTGCTTGTCATGCCAGTAGCCGTATGGATTTCTGGCTGGCGTTGGCAACCTGGAGAACAAAGTTGGCTACTAAAAGCGGCTTTTTGGGTTACTGAAACTGTCACCCAGCCCTGGGGCGTCATTACACATTTGATTTTATTCGGCTGGTTTCTCTGGTGTCTGCGTTTTCGCATTAAGGCTGCCTTTGTATTATTTGCCATTCTGGCGGCCGCAATCCTTGTGGGACAAGGCGTTAAATCCTGGATCAAAGACAAAGTCCAGGAACCACGACCTTTTGTTATCTGGCTGGAAAAAACACATCATATTCCGGTTGATGAGTTCTACACTTTAAAGCGAGCAGAACGCGGAAATCTAGTGAAAGAACAGTTGGCTGAAGAGAAAAATATCCCACAATATTTGCGTTCACATTGGCAGAAAGAGACGGGGTTTGCCTTTCCTTCCGGTCACACGATGTTTGCTGCCAGTTGGGCACTGCTGGCCGTTGGTTTGCTGTGGCCGCGTCGGCGAACGTTAACCATTGCTATCTTGCTGGTCTGGGCAACGGGAGTCATGGGAAGCCGCCTGCTGCTCGGGATGCATTGGCCACGCGATCTGGTAGTAGCTACGTTGATTTCGTGGGCGCTGGTGGCGGTGGCAACGTGGCTTGCGCAACGAATTTGTGGGCCATTAACACCACCTGCGGAAGAAAATCGCGAAATAGCGCAACGAGAACAAGAAAGTTAACGCTGGTTGATTTTCCGAATTTAGCCCTTAAATCATCAACAATGCGCGTGGATGCCATTTCGCAGACGGCGCGAAAATGGTACTTTAAAGGGCTATTGCGGTAAGTTGACCATAATTTATTCGCTCTAACCACATAACGGGAAGTAATGTGAAATATTTACTCATTTTCTTACTGGTGTTAGCGATCTTCGTGATTTCGGTCACGTTGGGTGCGCAGAACGATCAACAGGTGACGTTTAATTATCTGTTAGCGCAAGGGGAGTACCGTATTTCCACATTGCTGGCGGTATTGTTTGCTGCGGGGTTTGCTATCGGTTGGTTGATTTGTGGCCTGTTCTGGCTGCGAGTTCGTGTTTCCCTGGCGCGCGCTGAACGTAAAATAAAGCGACTGGAAAACCAGCTTTCACCCGCGACTGACGTGGCTGTAGTGCCGCACTCGTCAGCGGCGAAGGAATAACTTTCTATGCTGGAGTTGTTGTTTCTGCTTTTGCCTGTAGCCGCTGCCTATGGCTGGTATATGGGCCGCAGAAGTGCGCAACAAAACAAGCAAGATGAAGCCAACCGCTTGTCGCGTGATTACGTAGCGGGGGTTAACTTCCTGCTTAGTAATCAACAGGATAAAGCGGTAGACCTGTTTCTCGATATGCTTAAAGAGGATACAGGCACCGTTGAAGCCCACCTTACGCTCGGAAACCTGTTCCGTTCGCGTGGCGAAGTTGATCGCGCTATTCGCATCCATCAGACCCTAATGGAAAGCGCCTCGCTGACCTATGAACAGCGTCTGTTGGCGATTCAACAACTAGGGCGTGATTACATGGCCGCCGGGTTATACGACCGCGCGGAAGACATGTTCAATCAGCTGACCGATGAAACTGACTTCCGCATTGGCGCTCTGCAACAGTTGCTACAAATCTACCAGGCTACCAGTGAGTGGCAGAAAGCAATTGATGTTGCCGAACGCCTGGTGAAGCTGGGTAAAGATAAACAGCGCGTCGAAATTGCCCATTTCTACTGTGAGTTAGCCCTGCAGCATATGGCCAGCGACGATCTCGATCGTGCCATGACCTTGCTAAAAAAAGGGGCGGCGGCAGATAAAAACAGCGCCCGCGTATCCATCATGATGGGACGCGTGTTTATGGCGAAAGGAGAATACGCCAAAGCCGTCGAAAGTTTGCAACGCGTGATATCCCAGGACAGAGAACTGGTCAGCGAAACGCTGGAAATGTTGCAAACCTGCTATCAGCAGTTGGGTAAAACTGCCGAATGGGCAGAATTCCTGCAACGCGCGGTGGAAGAGAACACCGGTGCCGATGCTGAATTGATGCTTGCTGATATCATCGAAGCGCGCGACGGTAGTGAGGCCGCACAGGTCTATATTACGCGCCAGCTTCAGCGTCATCCGACCATGCGTGTGTTCCATAAGTTAATGGATTACCACTTAAATGAAGCGGAAGAAGGGCGTGCCAAAGAGAGCCTGATGGTGCTGCGTGACATGGTTGGCGAAAAGGTACGTAGTAAGCCTCGTTATCGCTGCCAGAAATGTGGTTTTACCGCATACACCCTCTACTGGCATTGTCCGTCTTGTCGGGCCTGGTCAACCATTAAACCGATTCGCGGTCTTGATGGCCTGTAATTTTTAAAAAATCCTACTTTAGTTACAACATACTAGTTATTGATGTTCCATTGTGCTCCGGCAACGACGGCGCAGAAAAAGCCTGCCAGGGGAAAAATCGCAACTGTTAATTTTTTATTTCCACGGGTAGAATGCTCGCCGTTTACCTGTTTCGCGCCACTTCCGGTGCCCATCATCAAGAAGGTCTGGTCATGACGTTAACTGCTTCATCTTCTTCCCGCGCTGTTACGAATTCTCCTGTGGTTGTTGCCCTTGATTATCATAATCGTGATGACGCGCTGTCCTTTGTCGACAAGATCGACCCACGCGATTGTCGTCTGAAGGTCGGCAAAGAGATGTTTACATTGTTTGGGCCACAGTTTGTGCGCGAACTTCAACAGCGTGGTTTTGATATCTTTCTTGACCTGAAATTCCACGATATTCCTAACACTGCTGCGCACGCTGTCGCTGCTGCAGCTGACTTAGGCGTGTGGATGGTGAATGTTCATGCCTCTGGTGGGGCGCGTATGATGACCGCAGCGCGTGAGGCACTGGTTCCGTTTGGCAAAGATGCACCGCTTTTGATTGCTGTGACAGTGTTGACCAGCATGGAAGCCAGCGACCTGGTCGATCTTGGCATGACACTGTCACCTGCAGATTATGCAGAACGTCTGGCGGCACTGACGCAAAAATGTGGCCTTGATGGTGTGGTGTGTTCTGCTCAGGAAGCTGTGCGCTTTAAACAGGTATTCGGTCAGGAGTTCAAACTGGTTACGCCGGGCATTCGTCCGCAGGGGAGTGAAGCTGGTGACCAGCGCCGCATTATGACGCCAGAACAGGCGTTGTCGGCTGGTGTTGATTATATGGTGATTGGTCGCCCGGTAACGCAATCGGTAGATCCAGCGCAGACGCTGAAAGCGATCAACGCCTCTTTACAGCGGAGTGCATGATGAGTGATTCCAACAGCCGTCTGGTCTACTCAACGGAAACCGGACGTATTGATGAGCCCAAAGCGGCCCCTGTACGCCCTAAAGGCGACGGTGTGGTGCGTATTCAGCGTCAGACCAGTGGACGTAAAGGTAAGGGCGTTTGCCTGATTACCGGTGTCGATCTCGATGATGCCGAACTGACAAAACTTGCAGCGGAACTGAAGAAAAAATGCGGCTGCGGCGGAGCAGTTAAAGATGGAGTTATTGAAATCCAGGGCGATAAGCGTGATTTATTAAAATCACTACTTGAAGCGAAAGGGATGAAGGTAAAACTCGCAGGCGGTTAACATAAAAAGCCACGGATATATCCGTGGCTTTCGAATATTTTACTGTGTGTATTATTCAGTTATTTCGTACTGAACAGAATCAAGCGTATTATAATTGCGAGTCGATAATCGACATTTATTTACGATTATTTACCGACCTGGTGACCAATAACACCACCGACAGCTGCACCACCTAATGTACCCAACGTACTGCCATCGGTCAGAACTGCACCGCCTAATGCCCCTGCACCCGCGCCGATTGCGGTGTTGCGGTCCCGTTTAGACCAGTTAGAACAGGCACTCAGAGACATTGCCAAAGTAATTGCCAGAACAGCCGCGGTCATTTTTTTGCTCGTTACAAACATAATACTCTCTCCTGAATTTATGATTCACGGAAGTAAGCTCTCTATAACTATAATAGCTAAGAATAAGCCTGGTGAAATTATTCCGTGAAATCTGCTCGCGCGCAGGGTTATATCACGCAGGTGATAATGACTTCCTGTTATATCGCTGATAATAATTTTATATCTTAAGCGTGTTAATAACAGGTAAATAGTCTTAATTATCAACCAGGAATCATCTTAGAGCGGATGATTTGCCAAACTGCAAATCATCCGTAGAGAAGGGAAATGGTTAAATGTCAACGACGTGAACGGTGAGTTTACTGTGCTCAAGATGCATCAGATCGCTGGCGCGTATTTTCGAATCGGTAATCACGCGATTGAATCGCTCAACGGGACCGATGGAGTATGAATGTACAGCACCAAATTTCGAGCTGTCAGTCAGGACTATCGCTTCGCACTCTTTTTCCAGCACGGCATTGACCACATCGGTACGCATCATATCGCGACCGGTGAATCCAGTTTCAGGTTGCCAGCCATCAATACCAATAAATGCTTTGCTGAAATGTACCTGCTGGATGCACTGGCGTGTCAAAGGGCCAACCATACTTTCGCTTTTTTTCTGGTACACGCCACCGAGCAAAATGACTTCACAAGGCGCGTCTTTTAGCAAATGCGCAATGTAGCTGCTGACTGTGATGATAGTGACATTTTTCTTCTGTTCGCCCAGAGTCCGGGCGAGCAGGGCATTACTGCTACCATTTTCGATAAAGATGGTTTCGCCCGGTTGAACCAGAGACGCGGCAAACTCGGCGAGTTCACGCTTCAGCGTATAGTTGCTCATCATACGGGTTTCGACGTCATCACTATCAAGCGAAACTGCAAAGCCATGTGCACGGCGGAGGTAACTCAGTTTTTCGAGGGTGTTGAGATCCTGGCGAATGGTAACTTCAGAAACTCCAGTGGCTTTTGCCAGATCGGTTACGCTAACCTGACCCTGGTCAATGACCATCTGTAGAATAGTTTGTTGTCGGGAATTCATCGCTGTAATTCTTATAACGTTATAATACTAAATAAAAAAATACTGACGCGCCGGGCATCCTCAAATAGGAAAACCTGAAGGCACGATTGTTAAATCTCCCACGGTGCCTTCGGGATGTCTGGCGTAGATTCAGCAACCTGGCGCAAGAGTTCTGCTTTAAGTATCTCGAGATTATGGATCGCAGAGTGGTAATCGCCTGCCACAAGGATATCTAACACAATATCAATACGTTCGGCAACGCGCTGGGCATCAAATTCAGACATCAAGGACATCCTTATAGCAAAAGGGGGAAAATGAATAATGCAAAAATTGCCGCTAAAAGAGAAGTGTTTAACAGCAACGGCTAATTATCATCCAGGAATACGATATATAATGACGGGATATAGCGCTAAGTATATATATTCATCTACTTATGCGCGCTTCAGATAGCGTTTATACCAGCGTTCGAAGGCGACGGCGGGCATCGGTTTGGCAAACAAAAATCCTTGCCGCTCATTGATCCCGTTCTTGGTTAAAAAAGCATCTTCCTTTGCACTCTCTACACCTTCGGCGATCACCTGAAGATTCAATGCCTGGGCCACAGCGACGATCGCCCGGACCAGTGACTGCGAGACAGGTTGTTTGTGAATATCTCGAACAAAAACCTGGTCAAGTTTGATGGCATCGATCGGAAAGCGCGCCAGTTGCGAAAGTGAAGAGTAGCCGGTACCAAAATCATCCAGATGCACTTGCGCACCTAGTTGGCTAAATTGTTGAATAACAGACAGTGCCAGTTCATCATTCTCAATCAGACAACTCTCTGTCAGTTCAACATCTATAGGGCAGTATTCAAAATTGAGTTCCTGGAGAACCTGTTTCAGGGCGGTGAAAATGGTTTGATCGGCGAGCTGACGTGCAGAAATATTTACCGCCACTCGCAGGTTTATGCCTTTTTCCCGCCACTTTGCCACCTGGCGTACGACATCGAGAATCACCCAACGGCCTAAAGGCACAATTAGCCCTGACTCTTCGGCGTAGGAAATGAAGTCCAACGGTGGAATCAACCCACGTTCAGGTGACTGCCAACGTACTAGTGCTTCCAGACTGCGCACTTCGCCACGCCAGGTGATTTTCGGTTGATAGTGAATAACCAACTGATCGTTTTCCAGTGCTTTACGCAAGTTGGTATCCAGCCAGAGATATTCAAATACCCGTTGATTCATTTCTGGGGTAAAAACGCAAAATTGTCCTCGTCCGCCTTCCTTCGCTGTGTACATTGCTGTGTCGGCGTGACGAATAATAGCCGTGCTGTCTGAACCATGTTCGGGAGAGAGTGCAATACCTACTGAACAGCTGGTATAAACTTCAATTAAACCAATGCGAAAGGGGAGCCGTAAGCGGGTCAAAATTCGTGATGCCATTGCTTCCAGCGCGCTTTGTGAGGTGTTGGATGCCAGTACCAGAAACTCATCCCCACCTGGACGCGCCAACACCTGGTCATGTTCGAGACAGCTTAAAATAGCCAATGACACGTCGCGTAATAACTGGTCACCAAACAAATGCCCATAGGCGTCGTTGACCTTTTTGAAATTATCCAAATCAAGATACACAACCCCAACTTTATTGTTATCTGCATGATTAATAGCGTGATCGATTAAATCCTGCATTGCGTTACGATTCGGCAGTCCGGTGATACTGTCGGTATTTGCCAGAATACGCAGTCGCTCCTGAGCGCGGCGCTCTTCGGTAATGTCGGTGCCGGAACAGATTAAAAAAATCTCGTTTTTGCCACTGCCGCTGTGGACAAATTTATTGCGAAACAGAAACAGCCGCTGGCCTTTACATGTTGGTATCCACAGTTCGACTTCATATGCATTGCCGCTTCGAAAAAATACACGGTTATTGCGCCTGGATGCCGCAGCTTCACGACGGCTCATAAACAGTTTAAACACGCTTTGCCCAATGACGTCGTGTTCTTTCAACCCTGTGTAATCTTCACATAACCGATTGAAGCGTTGGATATTCCCCCGGCTGTCGAGAATCACTATTGCGGAATGTGCTTCAGAAACTACCTGCTCAGCAAAGGAAAGCCCGTGTGATAAATCACGAGCAACCGCCGGTGTGTCATGCCATGCAGACGCGTTGCCAGCCCATTCCCGTTTATTGATTTTTCGTCCTACCAGATGCACAGAAAGATCGCTTTCATCGACGGTCAGACTCATCATCAGGCTGGAGGTGATGACCGTCATTTCCCTGATGCGAGCAGCCTGTTCGGCAGATAACTGCAATGTACGATCAGGTTCTGTGGTTTCGGTGGTAGAAAAGCGCAAAACATCGCTGCTTTCCGTCAACCGCCAGTATGGATTGTGCGATCCGAGAAAGTTGTACAACGTTGTGGACTCCCTAACGGTTTTCATGATGCATATCCTCCGGTTAACTGCGGAGTCCGCGGTTAAATAAAAGGAACAACATGACTTACATGAAATTAACGGCGGCTAAACGCATTGTTTTTTTTATATATTTATTTGTAATCCAGTTTTGGAAAAACGCCAGTTTTCAAACGAAAGTCAGTTAAAAAATCTGCTTGGATATAACGAAGGTAGAGCGGGGAAATAAACGGCCCATCCATGAGGAATGGGCCGTGAAAGGAGATTACGCGACCGGGCGCGCAATAATGCTGCGGGTTTCCATGCGGACTTCGGCAATAGTGACGTCAATAACGTCAGTCACTTTGTAAACCGTTTCACCTTTAATTTGTACAGTGCCGTTTTCCTGGCTGCAAACCAGTTCATCGCGCATAGCGTGTAAGAAAGGTGCCGGAATAAAGGCGATAGCGCCGTTATCAACCAAACGAACACGCATGCCGCCACGGCTGATATCGACAATTTCCGCTGCGAAACGGGTGTCGGTCCCGGCTTTGTCTTTCAGGAAGCGTGCGTATAACCAGTCACCAACATCACGTTCTGCCATCCGGTTGAGACGGCGACGCTCGGCCATTTGGACAGTGATTTCATCCTGTGGGCGCGTCGCAGTTTCGCCTTTGATAACCGCTTTCAGCAGACGGTGGTTGATCATGTCGCCATATTTACGGATCGGCGAAGTCCAGGTGGCGTATGCTTCCAGACCGAGGCCAAAGTGAGGACCGGGTTCAGTGCTAATTTCAGCAAATGACTGGAAGCGACGAATGCGGCTGTCGAGGAAACCAGTTGGTTGCGCGTCCAGTTCACGACGCAGTTTGCAGAAACCGTCCAGCGTGAGCACTTCTTCGGCATCGACATGCAGACCGTGCGTTTTCAGCAACGCTGCCAGCGCGTCGGCATTCGCCGGATCAAAGCCCATATGCACGTTATAGATGCCAAAACCGAGCTTATCGCGCAGTACGCGGGCCGCACAAATGTTAGCGGCAATCATCGCTTCTTCGACGATACGGTTGGCAATGCGACGAGGCTCGGCGACGATATCCAGCACTTCACCTTTTTCACCGAGAATAAAGCGGTAATCCGGGCGATCTTTAAACACCAGTGCGTGGTTATGACGCCACTCGCCGCGGCGTTGGCAAATTTGCGCTAGCAAACGGACTTGTTCGGCAATTGCTTCACTTTCAGGCTGCCAGTCACCGGTATTTTCCAGCCAGTCAGAAACCTGGTCATACACCAGCTTTGCTTTGGATTCGATGGTGGCGGCAAAGAATTCGATATTATCTTCAATGGTGCCATCAGCGGAGAGCGTCATGCGGCATGCCAGTACCGGGCGGACTTCATTGGCGCGCAGTGAGCAGAGATCGTCAGAAAGCTCGCGAGGCAGCATAGGGATGTTGAAGCCAGGCAGATAGTTGGTGAATGCGCGAATTTTCGCGGCTTTGTCCAGCTTGCTGCCTTCAGCAATCCACGCGGTTGGATCGGCAATCGCCACAATCAGCTGAAGTTTGTCATCCGGCAACGCCTTAGCGAAAAGGGCGTCATCCATATCTTCTGTGCTGGCACTGTCGATGGTGACAAAATCCAGCGCGGTCAGATCTTCACGAACCAGACCTTCATCGAGCATTGCGGTAGCGACGCCGTCTGGTGCTTCTTTTTCCAGATTATGGCGCGCAAGGGTAACCCACCACGGTACAAAGTGGTCGTCACCAAAAGTGATGTATTGTGTCAGTTCAGCATAGAAAGAACGATCGCCTTTCAGCGGATGACGGCGCATTTCGGCAACCGCCCAGTCGCCTTCTTTAAACTCGTGGTTCAGGCCACGGGCTGCGCGGCAAGGAATGGCGTCTTTTAAGAGTGGATGATCAGGAACGATGGCCAGACGGTCATTTTTGCCCTGAACTTTACCCACGAAACGAGTCAGGAACGGTTCAACCAGTTCTTCTGGCTCTGCGGATTCACGTTCTTTTTCACTGTGGATCACCGCGATAATTCGGTCGCCATGCATGACTTTTTTCATCTGCGGCGGCGGAATGAAATAACTTTTTTGCGCGTCGACTTCCAGGAAGCCAAAGCCTTTTTCTGTGGCTTTTACCACCCCTTCAGCGCGTGGCGTCTGGGAATGCAGTTGCTGTTTAAGCTGCGCTAGCAGCGGGTTGTCCTGAAACATAATTGTCTATTTTGGTGGCCATTAGAGCGGCTGACAGTTTTACGCGAATCTGTCTGACGCGGCAAGGTTAATATGTCTCACCCAACGCGATTTTTAAGCGATTTATCCAGCCACACAGCCCGCTCCATACCAGCAGATTAATAATCTGCGTTGATGATTTTTCGTGTTCGAGTAAAGGGCTGAACTGGGCGGCGCTAAAGCGATCGGGTGCTCGGGTCAGCCATTGTATCGCCTGAACGGTAGCGTGCTCAACAGAATGACGGTCAGCCCATTGGTTAATTTCATTTTCGCCCTTGCGCAGAAGGGGGCTGATTTTTTTATATTCATTTGATGAATCCATACAGGCGGCAAAACAAGCAGGACTGCCATTTATCCGCGCGCATAACAACGCCGCAAGCTTATTATCCGGCTGTGTATTAACCCGTGTACTGTTTAACAACCTTTCGAGAAGGGAAAGTGAAATAGGGTGGAGAGAGAGTGTTTCGGCCAGTTGGCAAAGTTCTGCTGTTGAACTTTTTGTGTACTCTTCAGGTAGTTTTTCCACCTCATAGCTGCTTCGCCAGCGTATTGATTCATCAGCAAACAGTGACGCGTCGGCGTAGTTTTGTATTTCCAGACCGGGTAACCAGCGTACCGGGTGCCCGAGATAAGCCTGAAATGTCGCAATGGTCCGCGCCTGAAAGCCAATAAAACCAATGATTTGGTTAATGATCACACAGTCCCCGGCAGTAAGACCGACGTCATTCAGATGCTGGCGCGATCGGTTGTCGATAATAGAAGGCGAGCTAGCCAGTTGGCGGGCATATTGCGTGATTTGTGCCAACCTATGATTGCTTTCCCTGGAGGAATCAGGCCCGGGGAGCGGCGTAAGTCGCGCCGAATAGTAGTTACATAACCGCTGGACGCCGCAAACCTGAGCAACCGTCAGGGCCGTAGACAAGCGTTCATAAGCGGTGAAGGTCTGTGAACGGGTCACGGTAAGCTGGTCAGGGAACAATTCCACTGCAAGAACGCGCGCAGGGACCAGCCATGAAAGGAAGGGAGCCAGCGTTTCTTCATCAAGGATCACGTCGAGCAGAAAGGGATCGCTGACCTTTGCGGCTTCCGGGACCAGAGGCAGAACGTCATACTCCGCAGTACTGGATTGCGTTTCATGATACCAGTGGCTTTTGCCGGTGATGTGGCGTTGTTCCATGGGCGCTCCTTGGTCGTAAAGGAAATCGTTATCCTGACGCAAGGCGGGAAGGGGAGAAAGACGGATCGGCGATAACAAATATCAGAAAGGTATAACAGAGATAACGGGCGGCAGAACGCCGCCCAATATTTACCAACAGAATGATTATTTCAATTCGAGTTCGTTCATTGCAGCGATGCTGAAACCGCCGTCAACGTGGACCACTTCACCGGAGATACCGGCAGAGAGATCGGAGCACAGGAATGCCGCGGAGTTACCCACATCTTCAATAGTAACGGTACGGCGAATCGGGGTAACGGCTTCGCAATGAGCCAGCATTTTGCGGAAGTCTTTGATACCGGAGGCCGCCAGAGTACGGATCGGACCAGCAGAGATGGCGTTAACACGCACACCTTCCGGACCCATCGCGTTCGCCATATAGCGCACGTTCGCTTCCAGAGACGCTTTTGCCAGACCCATAACGTTGTAGTTCGGGATAGCGCGCTCAGCGCCAAGGTAGGAAAGGGTCAGCAGGGCAGAACCCGGATTCAGCATGGAGCGGCAAGCTTTTGCCATTGCAACGAAGCTGTAGGAGCTGATGTCGTGGGCAATTTTGAAGCCTTCACGGGTAACGGCGTTAACATAGTCACCATCCAGCTGATCGCCAGGTGCAAAACCAATAGAGTGTACGAAACCGTCAAATTTCGGCCAAACTTTCCCCAGTTCAGCGAACATGGTGTCGATGCTGGCATCTTCTGCAACATCGCACTGCAGAACGATGTCAGAACCCAATTGAGCGGCAAATTCTTCTACGCGGCCTTTCAGTTTGTCGTTCTGGTAGGTGAATGCCAGTTCAGCTCCTTCGCGGTGCATCGCCTGAGCGATACCGTAGGCGATGGATAGTTTGCTGGCAACACCGGTTACCAGAATGCGCTTACCGGAAAGAAAACCCATAGCTTTAATCCTTATTGTTGATGCTTGTTGTGCCTGAAAATCAGGCGATTCGTCGTTTTAGTAAACAGTACGAACAGATAAACGGTTATTATAATCAACCTGGCTGTGAGTAGCTATAGTTGCCAGGTCCGACCGGAGCAGGCTGCGGCAGGGTGGGCGCTTTTCCCCTTACCCTAACCCTCTCCCCAGAGGGGCGAGGGGACCATATTGTGCAAATATTGTTACCCCAGCAACAAACAGGCTCATACAGCCCCTAACCCTTTTATGGCGATGGCTGGGATGGTTCAGACCTTGCCGAATATTCTCCAGCACTGTCTCCATGTTTTCACCACAACAGCTATTCGGCTCGGTCGGCCCCCTCGCCCTTTCAGGGTGAGGGTGACCGGCGGTTCAGTTCCTGCAGAATAATCTCCAGCACCGCCTCCTCATTACAATCAATCTCGTTATGCCAGAAACGCAGCACGGTCCAGCTCTGCGACTCAAGCCAGCTAGTGCGCCTGGTATCATAGGCAACTGCCAAATCATGCTGCCCACCATCCAGCTCAACGACTACGCGCGCCGAGCAGCAAGCAAAATCGAGAATGTAGCTCCCCACCGGATGTTGACGGCGAAATTTGAAATCACCAAAACGTCGGCTGCGAAGATATCGCCAGAGCTTTCGTTCCTGCAAAGTGAGATTGCGTCTTAAATCACGCGCATTTGATTTTATTTTATCCATCACCTCATTCTGACAAGATTTAATCTCTTGTCAGAATGAGGTGGATAATCTGGAAGGAGGATTCAGAAAATTAGCGATCTTTACGCCACGCATCCGCTGTCAATGCTTCGCCAAAGTGCCCGGCAATCAGCCGTTTGGTGAGTTCATGCAGCGGCGATGCCAGCACATCCGCGGTGCTGCCTCGTTCGACAACCTCGCCCTGATGCATCACCAGCACCTGGTCGCTAATGTGCTTCATCATTCCGATATGCTGGGTAACATAAATATACGAAATGCCCTGTTTTTCCTGTAACTCCAGCATCAGATTAATCAACTGCGAACGCATCGACATATCCAGTGAAGCGAGGGCTTCATCGGCAATAATGACTTTTGGGCGCAATATCAGCGCGCGCGCCAGACCCAGACGCTGTTTTTGTCCGGGTGCCAACATATGCGGATAGTAACTGACGTGATCCGGTAGCAGCCCAACCATACGCATCGTTTCAATAATCTGTTTGCGACGCTGTTCCGGTTCCAGGTCGGTGTTCAGGCGCAGTGGAAAATCCAGAATTTGCGAGATACGTTGACGGGGATTCAACGAGGTCGAAGGATCCTGAAAAATCATGCGAATACGCTGACTGCGGAAGGAATAATCGCCAAAATGCAGTGGATGATCGTCAATCAATAACTCGCCGCTGGTAGGCTCTATCATTCCCGCCAGCATTTTTGCCAGCGTGGATTTACCCGAACCATTCTCGCCAATAATCGCCAGTGTCTGGCCTTCACGTAGCGTAAAGCTCAAGGGTTTTACCGCTTCTACGGTCTGACGACGAAACCAGCCGGTCCGGTAGCGGAACGTTTTACTTAAATTACGCACTTCAAGCAGCGTTTCGATCATCTCACTCTTTCTCCATGTTCAGCGGGAAATGACAGGCATAGAGATGATTTTTCGCCCCCGTCAAACGTGGCGTCACAATGCATTCTCGTTGTGCATACGGGCAACGTGGCCCCAGACGACAACCAATCGGTAACTGTTCCAGCAGTGGGATAGCGCCGGGCAGCGTATTGAGGCGACTTTTATGCGGCATCGCGCTGCCGAAGTCTGGTATCGCGCGGATCAGCGCCTGGGTATAAGGATGATGTGGCATCGTCACCAACTCCTTACTCGGCGCGGTTTCCACTGTTTGACCGCAGTAAAGCACGTTAATTTTATCCGCCCATTGGCTAAGCATTTGTAAGTCATGGCTGATAAGCAAAATAGTGGTATTGCTGTTTTGGTTGAGACGCGTCAGCAGGCGAAAGATTTGCGCCTGGGTTGTTGGCTCCATTGAGTTGGTCGGTTCGTCAGCAATCAGCAGACGCGGTTGATTCGCCAGTGCAATGGCTATCATCACTTTCTGACATTCACCTTCGGTCAACTCATAGGGAAAACTGCGCATCGCATCTTTGTGATCTTTAATCCCCACGCGGTGCAGCAGTTCAATGGCACGGCGTTTGCGCCAGCCAAAACGCTGCCACCAACGGCCTTTATAGGTCCAGGCTGGGATGTTTTGCATCAACTGGCGACCCACACGTTCTGAAGGGTCAAGACACGACTGCGGTTCCTGGAAAATCATCGACACGTTATGGCCAACCAGTTTGCGCCGTTCGCGTGCGGAGAGACGCAGCAAATCGATATCATCAAAACGCATACGGTCAGCAGTAACACGCCAGTTATCTTTATTCACCCCACAAATCGCTTTCGCAATCAAACTCTTGCCGGAACCGGATTCACCAACAAGACCGCGGATTTCACCTTCGGTTAAGGTCATACTTACCCGGTCGACGGCTTTAACCCACTCATCACCGGTTTTAAATTCAATGGTCAGGTTACGAATATCGAGTAATGGCATTATTCCACCCCCGCAATAATCGCACGACGAACGCCATCGCCAAGGAGGTTAACCAACAACACGCTAATCATAATTGCCGCACCTGGCAGCATGACAGTCCACGGGGCGACATAAATCAGTTCCAGCGCATCACCGAGCATCGCTCCCCATTCAGGCGAGGGGAGTTGTGCGCCGAGATCGAGAAAGCCCAGCGCGGCGATATCGAGAATTGCCATCGACAGTGCGCGGGTGATCTCGGTGACCAGCCCGGCGGTGATGTTTGGCATCACAGCAAACCAGAGAATATTCAGCGTTGATGCGCCATCCAGACGGGCGGCGATAACGTACTCTTTTTCCAGTTCGTCATGCACCATGCTGTAAATCGAACGTACCATACGCGGCAGCAATGCCAGCCAGACAGCAAACATAGCGTGGGACAAACTCGGTCCGGCAAACGCTACAACGATAATTGCCAACAGCAGCGAAGGGATCGCCAGTAAGGTATCCAGAATATGGTTAAGCACCGCTGAGCGGAGGCCGTGTGTCGCCCCGGCGAAGGTGCCCAGTACCAGGCCACAGATCGTCGCGGCAAGCGTCACCACAAATGCGCCACCCACGGTTGGCGCAGCTCCGCTCAGTAAACGGCTTAAAACATCGCGTCCGAGGTCGTCAGTCCCCAGGAAGAAAGAAACTTCGCCATAGCGCGACCATGACGGCGGCAATAATTGATAACCGAGAAATTGCTGGTCGATGCCGTAAGGCGCAAACCAGCCGCCAAAAATACACAGTACAGCCAGCCCCGCGCAGCCGTACAGGCCGACCATCGCAGAGGCGTCACTATAAAATTTGCGCCAGGCGGTACGCAGCGTGCCCGGCGGGCGCTTTTCGCTGTATACGCTATCGTAAGGCATACCATTCCTTATGTTTCAGAGGGTTAGCCATGGCACCCAAAATATCAGAAATCACGTTAACAATAATGACCAGTGAGCCACACACCATCACTCCGGCGGAAATGGCTGCGTAATCCTGCTGGCGGATGGCGTTAATTAACCAGCGCCCTAAACCCGGCCAGCTAAAAACCATTTCGGTGATCATCGCCAGCGTCAGCATGGTGGAAAACTGTAAGCCCAGGCGAGGAATAACCGGCGGTAACGCGTTATGCAGAACGTGGCGACGCAAAATAGTAAAGCGCGACAAACCGCGGGTCGCCGCCGCTTTTACATAGTTCTGGTCATACACTTCGATAGTGCTGATACGCATCAGGCGGATCACTTCAGTTGTTGGCGCAACCGACAGGGTGATCACGGGCAATATCATATGGCGGATTGCGCTCATGATCATTTCATCCCGCCATGGTGAGTCCGAAAGCCAGGCATCAATCAACGCAAAACCGGTAATCGGTTTCACTTCGTAGAGCAGATCGAAACGCCCTGAAACGGGCAACCAACCTAGCGTGAGTGAACAAAACAGCGTCAACAGAAGCGCCAGCCAGAACACCGGGATTGAAAAGCCCAGTAAGGCGATGGCGTTGATCAAGTTATCCTGCCACTTATGGCGCGTAATCCCGGCAATCATCCCCACGGGGATGCCAACAATCAGCGCAAAACCGAAGGCGAGGATGCACAGTTCCATCGTCGCCGGGAAGACCTCTTTTAACTGTTCGGCAATCGGTTGACCGTTAATGCTGGAAACACCAAAATCCCAGTGGATCAGGCCGTTAAACCAGAACACCCAGGCATTCCACAGTGACGCGCCTTGTAACGGCGCATGAGGGGTGAAATAGCTCAAGCTGAAGCCAACGAAGGTCAGCAGGAACAAGGTGACAATCAATAACAAAATGCGGCGTAAGGTGAAGATAATCATGGTTTTTTCACCTCATCCTGTTTCTCGCGATACACCCCAGCAAAGGAGGCGTTACCAAACGGGCTAAGTACCAGACCTTTGATATCGTACCGATAGGCCTGCAAACGCAATGACGACGCCAGCGGCAAAATGGGCAATTCCTGCGCCAGAATACTCTGCGCTTCGTCATAGGCTTCAATACGCGCCGCCAGCTGCTGCGAGGAGAGCGCCTTACGCAACACGCTGTCGAATTTCGGATCGCACCAGTGGGCGAGGTTGGTCTGTGAATGAATTGCCGCGCAGCTCAGTAAAGGACGGAAGAAACTGTCCGGGTCGTTACTGTCCGTCGCCCAACCGGATAACGTCAGATCATGGCTCATATCCATCAACCGCGCCTCCTGAAAGCGACCTTCTACCGGCACAATCACCACTTTTACGCCAACCTGCGCCATATCCGCCTGAATCAGTTCGGCAGTTTTCAGTGGACTGGGGTTCCACGCCTGCGAACGTGTGGGCACCCACAGTTTCAGCGTTAAGTTTTCCAGCCCCAACGCCTTCAACTGTTCGCGCGATTTCGCCGGATTGTATTCAGTAATTTTAGCCTCGTTGTCATAGGCCCACGAGGCGCGCGGTAAAATAGAGGCCGCCGTTTCAGCCGTACCATAATAGATGGATTGCATCAGGCGCTGGTTATTAATCGCCAGTGCCAGTGCATGGCGGACAGCGGGATTATTTAGCGGCGGTTTGGCGGTGTTAAATGCCAGATAGGCGACGTTCATCCCAGGACGCAGCGTTAAACGCAAGCGCGGGTCGTCACGCAAAATGGATAGCTGGCTGGCAGCAGGCCAGGCCAGAACGTCGCATTCCCCGGTCAGGAGTTTCGACAGACGTCCGGTGCCGCCGGAGCCTAAATCCACCACTACCTGCGGCATTAACGGTTTACCGCGCCAGAAGTCATCATGACGTTGTAGGCGAATAAATTGCCCGGCGCGGTATTCCGACAACTGATACGGACCGGTGCCGACCGGTTGACGGTCGAGTTGCTCCTGGCGATCTTCTTTCTCTAACTTCCGGGCATATTCTGCCGACATGACCGAAGCATAATGGGTTGCGAGGTGCCACAAAAAAGAAGCATCCGGCTGGGCGAGTCGGAACTCAACGGTATGATTATCCAGTTTGCGGACGCTTTTCACGTTATCGGCAAATTGCAGGCTGTCGAAGTAGGGGAAGTTGCTGCCGTTGACGTTATGCCACGGGTTGTTGCGGTCAAAAATTCGCTGGAAGGTAAACACCACATCGTCGGCATTCATTTTACGAGTGGGAGTAAACCAGTCGGTTTTTTGAAACGGAACATCGCGACGCAGGTGGAAGCGATAGGTCGCGCCGTTGTCGAGTACTTCCCAGCTTTCGGCAAGTTCCGGCATCAGGCGATAGGTATAGGGATCGACATCCAGCAGTCGATCATAAAACTGGGCGGCAAGGGTATCGACAATTAACCCACTGCTCGCTTTGGATGGGTTAAAGGTGTTGACTTGCCCGCTGACGCAATAGACAAAACCGCTGTCGCGGATATCAGCATGCGGGGGGGATTCAGGCGCGGCGATTGCCTGACCACTCACAAGTCCAGCAATCACCAAAAGAGACGATAATACCTGGCGCATAATATTAAGGGATTTTATGTAAAGAGGCTATCTTACTAATATTTAATGACATTTGCCATTACCGTTTGTGTTCAGGGGTCGTAATGAGGGCCGTGTGGTTGGTCGTTGAACAGGTGGCGTCGCCATCTGTTCAACATTCGTACCCGTGATTTCTCTATAACTATAACTCACAGAACAACTTAGCGAGGAGCAGAGCGGTACGATCGTGAGAAACCCATTAAAGCACGCTGCAGTGCGTGTCATTGTTAGCCGGATGCGGCGTGAACGCTTTATCCGGACAACGATACTGACCGATCGTCTGCAATTAAATAATTACTCATTACCCCATTGATTCAAAAACTCTGCGATCTCATCAATGCGTACGGGATTAATCCCCGCTTCAGCAGCCATTTCATGTTGGGCTTCTTCGCTGATCTCTTCATTGTTCATCAAACGGGTGAGCAGTAACTGGAAGTAGTGGGCCAGCGGTGTGCGTTCAGCCTCTGCGACAGGCTCTGCGCATTCGGTCGCGTACTCATCGGCAATATCAAAATATTTTAGCGGGATATCGTGGTTCATTATTTGCCCCTGGGGTTAATGCGCTAAGCATAAGGGCGGATGATAGCACTCGTGATCCGGGTCATACATCTTTTTATAGTTAATGGCGCGGCGCGTTACCCTCAGGCAGGATAATGCGCCGCGCATCCGGCTATTACGTTTCGCTCACCGGCGTTCTGTCACCTTCGTACAGCGGCACTTTGCGATAGCGGCGGATCAGATACCACAAATATGCGCCGCCTAACGAAGCCCATACCAGACCGAGTGTCAGTGACGTTGACTCTAGGTTAACCCACAGCACACCCACCGTCAGCGCGCCAACCAGCGGCATCAGCAAATAGTGGAAGTGATCCTTCCAGCTTTTATTCATTCCTTTACGCCGCCAGAAATGATTAAACACCGACAGATTCACGAAGGTAAACGCCACCAGAGCACCGAAGTTAATCAGTGCTGTCGCGGTGACTAAATCAAAGAACAGCGCCGACAGCGCGACAATCCCGACCATAATGACGTTGAGTGCCGGAGTCCGCCATTTTGGGTGCACATAGCCAAACACGCGCTCCGGAAACACATTGTCACGCCCCATCACATACAGCAGACGCGACACGCTGGCATGTGAAGCCAGGCCAGACGCTAATGTGTTCACAAACGTGGTGCAGAGGAAAATCGACTGAAAGAGCTTGCCGCCGACGAACAGCGCAATTTCAGGCAGTGCGGCGTCCGGCGTCTCTTCCGAAAGCGTGGTCACCGCATCGAAACCGAGGAACGAGAAACAGACAATCGTCGCACCGGTAATAATCGGGATCAGGTGCGCGTTCTCGCTGATAAACGGCTGAAGTGACCAGACGGTGCCAACGCCTTCTCCTTTATGCAGTCCCTGAACCACCAGGAAGATAAACACCACCATGATGGAGATTTGCACCAGTACAAACAGGGTATTGAAGTTAGCGACCAGGTTGACGCTCTTCAGATTCGCGGCGGTTAAAATGGCGACGAAGGTTACCACCCACACCCACGGCGGCACTTCCGGGAAGAGGGCGGAGAGATAGATTTTCGCCAACAAAACGTTGATCATTGGCAAAAAGAGATAATCCAGCAGTGATGACCAGCCGACCATAAATCCGACGTGCGGATTAATCGACTTTTGCGCGTAGGTATAGGCCGAACCGGCCTCCGGAAACTGGCGAACCAGTTTGCCGTAGCTGATAGCGGTAAACAGCACGCCCGCCAGCGCCAGCAAATAGGACGCTGGAACGTGACCGTCGCTAATGCCGGAGACAATACCAAAAGTATCAAATACGGTCATCGGCGTGAGATAGGCCAGACCCATCATTACCACCTGCCACAATTTCAGTGATTTTCGCAGACGGGTTTTGCCGGGTTGCGCAGCAATATTCAGTGGTGAATTAATAGCCATAATTGCTGCCTCCCCTGCGTAATAAGGTTTGCGGTCGTGTCGACCTGAAATCAAACCTGTTTAGCAAGGGAAGCAAAGGGGGCGGAGTCCAGTCAGTAGCAGGAGGGGCGCATACGCAGCCTCCCTCGCCATGCGGGGATTTAATCATCGGCATCATCTCATTTCCTCGTCACAGTCTTAATCGTTAACGGAAGCCCGTTGCCGCCTGCGCTCCATAACGCGACATCCGGGAAATGTCTGGATTACCAGCAAATGTCAGGCCTGGCTCCGCTCAGGCCGATGAAACAACCCCGCATGGGGAATTACGCGTTTTTCAACATCCACTCAATTTCTGTTTCTGTGATGAGGCGCTCAAACTGCAACAGCTCATCATTTTTACAGGCGTGATACACATGGCAAAACCGTTCGCCTAAATAGCGGCGCAGGTGATCATTCTCGATAAACTCACCCAGGGCATCGCTCTGGCGAATCGGGAAGGGTAAGCCTTCCTGTTCCAGCCCGTTGCCTTCGACTTCTTCCTGCAACGGCAGCTCGTTATCAAGGCCATGCAAAATACCGGCAAAAATCGCTGCCATCACCAGATATGGGTTGGCATCGGCCCCCGCCACGCGATATTCCACGCGGTGATTATGACGGTCGCCGCACGGAATACGCAGGGCGACGGTGCGGTTGTTATGGCCCCACGACGCCTGCGTCGGCACATACATTCCCGGCTGGAAGCGGCGATACGAGTTCACGTTTGGTGCCAGCAACGCCATCGACGACGGCATCAGGTCAATCATCCCGGCGAGCATCTTTTTCAGCAGCGGCGAATCTTCGCCTTCCGCGTCAGAAAGCACGTTCTCGCCACGGTTATTTTGCATACTGATATGGATATGCATTCCGCTGCACGCGTGCTCTTCATACGGCTTCGCCATAAAAGTGGCGTGCATCTTATGCTTTTCTGCCATCAGACGCACCAGGCGTTTTAGCGCCAGCGCATCATCGCAGGCTTCCAGCACGTTATCGGTATGGTAAAGGTTGATTTCAAACTGACCCGGCGAGGCTTCGGCGACCGCACCGTCGGCGGGAATTAACTGTAACTGCGCCAGTTCATCAATATCATTGAGCACATCGGCGAAGTGGTTGAGGTTATCAACGGAGTAAACCTGGCTTTGTGTATTGCGGTCATCGGTGCCGGGCGCGCAGGGCGGTTGCAGATACCCTTCAGCGTCGCGCTGACGATCCAGTAAATAGAACTCCAGCTCTACCGCTACAACCGGGAACAATCCGCGCTGGCGTAGCTGCTGCCACAGGCGGTTAAGAACGTTCCGCGGCTCAACGTCAAAGGGAGCGCCATCTTCATCGACCATGGTCAGGAGCATCTGACCGATAAACTCTGGATCGGCGGCAGAAGGGGTTAAGGAACCGAGAACAGGAACACAAGTACGATCCGGCTCGCCCATTTCCTGACCCAGACCCGCTTCTTCTACTACGTTGCCCAGAATATCCATTGCAAACACCGAGGCCGGGAAATAACACCCTTTCTCCAACTTCTTCAGGCTTGAAACAGGGATACGTTTTCCACGGAAGCAACCATTCAAATCAGTAAGTAAAACATCAACATATTGCGTATTCGGGTAGCGCTCCAGGTAGCGTTTCACTTCCTGCGTAAAGGCGCTACCCCGCCTCTCTTCTGACTGCTGAACAAAGTTCTCTACTTCAACGATATTGGTTTCCATGATTCTTCGCCTTTGGTTTGTTTTCCGCTCGTTATCAAAGCGTAAAATATAATGACCACCATTCGAATCTGTATGCAAACTAAATGTTTGTCAAATGTTAAATTGAGTTTGCAAAAATGAAAACCCACTGCTAGATTGAAAAAATATTGAACATAAAGGTCATTTAAACCGCAGTAATGGCGATAATTTAGTCCACTTTGTGAGATTGAGCATGGAAAATATAATGAACAATCCGGTTGTCGGTGTCGTAATGTGCAGGAACAGGCTTAAGGGTCATGCGACCCAGACTCTGCAAGAAAAGTACCTGAATGCCATCATCCACGCAGGCGGCTTGCCAATTGCGCTACCACATGCGCTGGCGGAACCGTCATTACTTGAACAACTTTTGCCGAAACTCGATGGCATTTATCTTCCTGGTAGTCCCAGCAATGTGCAGCCGCACCTATATGGTGAAAACGGCGATGAGCCTGACGCCGATCCCGGGCGTGATCTTCTGAGCATGGCGTTAATTAATGCCGCACTCGAAAGGCGCATCCCCATTTTCGCCATCTGCCGGGGTTTACAGGAACTGGTGGTGGCAACCGGTGGTTCGTTGCATCGCAAGCTGTGCGAACAGCCTGAATTGCTGGAACATCGGGAAGATCCCGAACTGCCGGTGGAACAGCAATATGCACCGTCGCATGAAGTTCAGGTTGAAGAGGGGGGATTACTGTCTGCGTTGTTACCTGAATGTAGCAACTTTTGGGTAAACTCTCTGCATGGGCAAGGGGCGAAGGTCGTTAGCCCACGGTTGCGTGTTGAAGCTCGCTCGCCGGATGGCTTAGTTGAGGCGGTTAGCGTCATCAATCATCCTTTTGCGCTGGGCGTACAGTGGCACCCGGAATGGAACAGTAGCGAGTACGCGCTTTCGCGTATATTGTTCGAGGGCTTTATCACCGCTTGTCAGCACCATATCGCTGAAAAACAGCGACTCTGACCACTACAGTTTAAGGAAATGCAAATATGAGTGATGAGGGACTGGCGCCAGGAAAACGCTTGTCGGAAATCCGCCAGCAGCAGGGGCTTTCACAACGTCGTGCCGCCGAACTCTCCGGGCTGACTCACAGTGCTATCAGTACGATAGAACAAGATAAAGTCAGCCCTGCCATCAGTACGCTGCAAAAGCTGCTGAAGGTGTATGGTCTGTCACTCTCGGAATTCTTTTCCGAGCCGGAAAAACCTGATGAGCCGCAGGTCGTCATTAATCAGGACGACTTAATTGAGATGGGCAGTCAGGGTGTGTCAATGAAGCTGGTTCATAACGGTAACCCGAATCGCACGCTGGCGATGATCTTTGAAACGTACCAGCCGGGCACAACCACTGGGGAAAGAATTAAGCATCAGGGTGAGGAAATAGGCACAGTACTGGAAGGTGAAATTGTTCTGACGATTAATGGTCAGGATTACCACCTCGTCGCGGGGCAAAGTTATGCCATTAATACCGGCATCCCGCACAGTTTCAGTAATACGTCGGCAGGTATTTGCCGAATTATCAGCGCCCATACGCCCACCACGTTTTAATCTTTTTGTTCTGTAAGCCGGGTAAGCGCAATGCGCCCGGCAATCTATACACAAAATCATTCAAGTTGCATCAAGGCGGCAAGTGAGCGAATCCCGATGAGTTTACTCAGGTAAGTGATTCGGGGGAGCGAACGCAGCCAAGGCAGAGGCGGCTTGAAGGATGAAGTGTATATAAAGAATGTCGCCAGAAATAAACGGGCATACGGCCCGGGGATCTCTGCGCCCTGACGTTCACAAACTGCATATATCTGATAGACGTGAAACAGGAGTCATAATGAATTTTCATCATCTGGCTTACTGGCAGGATAAAGCGTTAAGTCTCGCCATTGAAACCCGCTTATTTATTAACGGTGAATATACTGCTGCGGCGGAAAATGAAACCTTTGAAACCGTTGATCCGGTCACCCAGGCACCGCTGGCGAAAATTGCCCGCGGCAAGAGCGTCGATATCGACCGTGCGGTGAGCGCAGCACGCGGCGTATTTGAACGCGGCGACTGGTCACTCTCTTCTCCGGCTAAACGTAAAGCGGTACTGAATAAACTCACCGATTTAATGGAAGCCCACGCCGAAGAGCTGGCACTGCTGGAAACTCTCGACACCGGCAAACCGATTCGTCACAGTCTGCGTGATGATATTCCCGGCGCGGCGCGCGCCATTCGCTGGTACGCCGAAGCGATCGACAAAGTGTATGGCGAAGTGGCGACCACCAGTAGCCATGAGCTGGCGATGATCGTGCGTGAACCGGTCGGTGTGATTGCCGCCATCGTACCGTGGAACTTTCCGCTGCTGCTGACCTGCTGGAAGCTTGGCCCGGCGCTGGCAGCAGGGAACAGCGTTGTCCTGAAACCGTCTGAAAAATCACCGCTCAGTGCGATTCGTCTCGCGGGGCTGGCGAAAGAAGCAGGCTTGCCGGATGGTGTTTTGAACGTGGTGACAGGTTTTGGTCATGAAGCGGGGCAGGCGCTGTCGCGTCATAACGATATCGACGCCATTGCCTTTACCGGTTCGACCCGTACCGGGAAACAGCTGCTGAAAGATGCGGGCGAGAGCAACATGAAACGCGTCTGGCTGGAAGCGGGCGGCAAAAGCGCCAACATCGTTTTCGCCGATTGTCCGGATCTGCAAAAAGCGGCAAGCACCACCGCCGCAGGCATCTTCTACAACCAGGGCCAGGTGTGCATCGCCGGAACGCGTTTGTTACTGGAAGAGAGCATCGCCGATGAATTCTTAGCCCTGTTAAAACAGCAGGCGCAAACCGGGCAGCCGGGCCATCCACTTGATCCCGCAACCACCATGGGCACCTTAATCGACAGCGCTCACGCTGACTCGGTCCATAGCTTTATTCGGGAAGGCGAAAGCAAAGGGCAACTGCTGCTGGATGGTCGTAACGCTGAGCTGGCTGCCGCCATCGGCCCGACCATCTTTGTGGATGTAGACCCGAATGCGTCCTTAAGCCGCGAAGAGATTTTCGGTCCGGTGCTGGTGGTCACGCGTTTCACATCAGAAGACCAGGCGCTACAGCTTGCCAACGACAGCCAGTACGGCCTTGGCGCGGCGGTATGGACGCGCGACCTCTCCCGCGCGCACCGCATGAGCCGCCGCCTGAAGGCTGGTTCCGTCTTCGTCAATAACTACAACGACGGCGATATGACCGTGCCGTTTGGCGGCTATAAGCAGAGCGGCAACGGTCGCGACAAATCCCTGCATGCCCTTGAAAAATTCACCGAACTGAAAACCATCTGGATAAGCCTGGAGGCCTGAAATGACCGAACATACCAGCAGTTACTACGCCGCCAGTGCGAATAAATACGCGCCATTCGACACGCTGAATGAGTCGATTTCCTGCGACGTTTGCGTGGTCGGCGGCGGCTATACCGGGCTCTCTTCCGCGCTGCATCTGGCGGAAGCGGGCTTTGACGTAGTGGTTCTCGAAGCCTCACGCATCGGCTTTGGCGCAAGCGGGCGCAATGGCGGGCAGCTTGTGAACTCCTACAGCCGCGACATCGACGTGATCGAAAAAAGCTACGGCATGGACACCGCCCGTATGCTCGGCAGCATGATGTTCGAAGGTGGTGAGATCATCCGCGAACGTATCAAACGTTATCAGATTGACTGCGACTACCGCCCCGGCGGCCTGTTTGTGGCGATGAATGATAAACAGCTCGCCACACTTGAAGAGCAGAAAGAGAACTGGGAACGCTACGGCAATAAACAGCTGGAATTGCTGGACGCCAACGCCATTCGCCGTGAAGTAGCCAGCGATCGCTATACCGGTGCGCTGCTGGATCACAGCGGTGGGCATATTCATCCGCTAAACCTCGCCATTGGCGAAGCGGACGCCATCCGCCTCAACGGCGGGCGCGTGTATGAACTTTCTGCCGTGACGCAGATCCAGCA
>OBXA01000154.1_pt1 | contig 59973 bp, 95 predicted proteins | sample 1538121 | NCBI WGS metagenome assembly OBXA01 (sample SAMEA2580133, study PRJEB22360) | human gut metagenome | biome: human gut; feature: human-associated habitat; material: faeces | place: Denmark | collected 2008/2010 | reverse complement strand
CCCCGCTTTTGACTTGATAATAACTACACAGAATCTGCTATAAGAAGGTATCTTAAGGAGTGCAAACTTGCAAAAGACATTAAAGATAAATATGGGGATAGTATTGTTCCGTTTGAAAACAATTTACTTAGTGTGGATGGTTTTGATGATTATGGTGTTATTAAAGATGATGCATTATCTATTCCAAATTTTGATTTATTTAGGAAATGCGGAAATAGATTACCGTTGATTGATTGTCCATATTGGTTATCAACACCAAATCAGACACCGTTGAGAAAAGATTCTTCCTATGTTCTGATTGTCGGCTGTTTTGGGTACGTGTATTACGACGGTTGCTTCTGGGATGATCATGGAGTTCGTCCGTTTTTTATCACGGAATCTTAAATCTGTGCATCTTGTCGATAACGTTTTTTTATATGTAGTTAAGTTGAAATGTCGATTTCATTCGGAAATAAACACAATATATAGTAGTTCTGGTTGGGTACAAATACTACATATTGTATGTATAATTCCTGAGATGGAAGTCATATACGGACAGTCATTGCAAGAAATGAATTGCAATGCGACAACTGTCACTTCGTCAATTATCTCTTAGGATAATGGCGATAATGCTCATGGACGAATTCCCACTTCTGGAGCCGGAACCGCCAATAAGCATCGACATGAACCATATTATATTCAGCATAAAATCATCTCCTGGTTTCATGCAGACGAAAATATATCGCATGAATTTATCGGAATGATTTCTTATATGTGGCGGTTGTCATAAAACAGTATACAACAAAAATTAAAATAAATCAAACAGAATGGAGAATAAAACGATGACAGTATGTGACTTAGTAGCAATTGTGAATCTATTAGAAGATCACAATCGTAAAGATTATGGATTCGCATTATACAAGGAAGAGTATGAATTACTTAGAAAAGCCAACTTAAATAACACTCTTGTAGTCGTTAATGCAAAAAGTAAAGATAGAAGAGTACTAGGTAAAGTAAAAGTGATTTTACCATTGAGTGTGTATGGTAAAAAACCCACAGCTCAGGTAATTGGTGTTGTTAATATGGATGCGTATATGGAGAGAGAAAAAGAAGAGAAAAAGCGTATTGATAAAATCAACGACCTCAAGTCATTAATCGAAAAGAAGGAAAGAGAATTTTCAGATCTTGTAATGGAATTGAGAAGATTAGAGGGTTAAAAGGAGAGAATAAATAGTATGAATTATCCATTCCAGTGCTCTAAATGTGGACACAAAGAAATTATTACAATGTCAATGAAAGAATACGTAGGAGAAGGGCATATGTGTCCTGAATGCGGAGAAGAAATGCAACGAGAAATTAACTCGATGGTCTGTAGAAGTATTGATAAAACAGGAGACTTTTACAGAAGCTTCAATTAACGATTTATAAAAGTTGTGGATTAGTGTAACTGGTAGCACGATGCAGCGTGGCACATAAGTAAAGGTTCGATTCCTTTATCTACAATTCATATGCAGAACAATTTCCTATACATGTTTCATGACTCCAATAAAATAAGATACATAAAGTTCTGCATATGATTTTTCATTGGTGTTTATAATCAAATATCACCTAAAGTAAATCAAATATTTAGAAACTGTAAACGTTGATTCAACAAACTATTTCATTTGTCGCTATTTGAAAATGTTTGTGAGCTGCATGTGATATAAGATTGTAAATACCGATGTGATTAATATTAAAAGAGGTAAATCAAATGAGCAGTTGGACATATGTACATGGAACAATTGTTGTTTCTCCTCTAGGTAGGACACAACATGAAAAGAGATACATTCTTGAAACTGTACTCGACCATCTTCCGGTTGTCACTGGATCAGAAAGAGATATGGAAGTATATGTGATTCAAAAAAGAGGACATAATTGTTCAAGTTTTTCTGACGAATTTCTTGAGAGAACAAATAACTTAAGAGATAGGTTTGGAGACAGAAGTCGAAAACGAGGATCGTTACAAATGCAAGACGAATATATTCTTGTAGTAGACGCTGAATTACGTGATAGATGGTTTGAAGAAACTTTTAAAGAATTTGTGAAGTGGATTTGTAGATTATCGAAAAGAATCATTATAGATGATGTAAATGTGAAAATTAAAGGATTTGAAAAAGAATATGTTATAGATAATCCAGATCCGTTTTACAACATGAGCGATTTTAACAATGATAATTGGTGTGATTATTTGATGTGGAAATATGACAGAGACGAAGAAGGAAATTTGTTAGGTGGGAAACCTACGAATAGGGAAAAGCAATGAGGAAACCTAAAGTGGAGAATAAATACAATCTTACCATGAAAAAGATTAATAAACTCAGTGTAGGTGATGAATCAAAGATTAAGGAACCACTGTTTTGGAGAAATAATGTTATCAATGCATGGTGTATTAGTGGAACGGTTGGGACTGATAAAGATATACAGTACGGCACTGATAACGAGTTTTGGATAGGTATATATGATAAGCCATATTACAATAGTAGAATTCGTGTTTATTGTAATTGTTTGGGAGGAATGAGTACTTATAAATTTAACAAGTTTTTTAGATCTGAAGATATCGAGCACGAAAATGATTTAAAAGTACAGGAAGACTTGTTGAAAACAGTAAATAATTTGATTGATGAAGGGATTTTGGTGATGGAAGATGGCAAGAAATAAATATGCAGGGCGTTGTTATTGTTGTGGTCAATGGATAGAACCTGGATTTGGACACTTTGAAAGACACAATGGCGGTTGGAGAATAAAATGTGTGAAATGTGCAAGTGGAAGAGTAGTAAAAGAGACAGACAAAGAGGTTGTTAGGGTTAGAAAGGGTGCAGAAAGTGGACGAAAAGAAAGTTAAAGAAGCGATAGAGTTTCTGCAAAGAAAAATTCGCACATTAGATGCACAAAAAGAATACGATGAATATTGCAATCCTGTACATAATGAAACATTGGATTTGGCAATTGGGTTGTATGAAACAGCAATCAAAGCACTGGAAAAGCAGTTGCCGAAGAAAGTAGAAAACTGGAATGGACAAGCGTCGTGTCCTAGATGCAAAAGACTGTTTGGGAATATGGAAGACGTAAAAATGTTTCGTGATTGGGATTCTGATTGCTGCAATCATTGTGGACAGAGATTAGATTGGAGTGAGTAGCATGGAGGAACTAAAGAAATGCCCGTTTTGTGGCGGAGAAGCAATTCTGAAAGTCCATTATGGATTTGATGGAAAAGTTATATCAACTTTTGTGTACTGCAAAGAATGCGGAGTTGCAACACGAAATTGTGCTTTAGAAGCTACGACTAGGGGGAAATGGAATAGGAGAGTGGAAAAATGAAAAAATATGATATTTTAATTGCGAAATTGTATGCGTGCTGCGGAAATCAAGAAGAGTTTCCACGCGAGCCGATTACCATTGATACTAATAAAATGAGCGAGTTATTGGAAGGTGTATTTATAAAAGCAGGATTGTTGGAGGCGGAGTGATGTCAAGTCCAAAAGGTTTTATTTTATATCGAATTTGGTATGGAAATTGTCTGGCGTATGTTGGAAGAACCAAGCAACCATTACAAGCTAGGATTAGAGGACATATGTTTGCGAAACCAATGCATAGAGCGATAGATATCCATAACGTGACAAAGATTGAATATACAGAGTTCAATACTGAAGCAGATATGAATTTATATGAAATATATTACATAAATCTGTGGAAACCGCCTTTAAATGTAGATGATAAAGCGAGAGACAATCTTTCCATTTCCTTACCAGACAAAGAGTGGATTGAATTTATTCCGGCAAATTGGGATAAATGGAAAAATGAAATCGACACGTATAACAGTGGTGTTGCTTTGTGGCATAGATTAAGAAATGAAAAAGCATTGAGAGGGGTGTAGATGTTATGAACGTACTGGAGAAGATTTTGGAAGAGATAAGAGAAATTGAGAAAAAATATGTGGTTGGACACAATGTACTATTTGCGTTAGGTGCTACAGGTATGGCAACCGAAATTAGTAGCATTATCCGTTCTCACATGGTCGATGTTCCGAAGTGTGGAGAATGCAGCCGGAGAAAATGGTATCAGATGGGATATGAAGATGGGATGCAAGATGTTGGAGATACCGATTGGATTGATTGTAAGGATTTTATGCCAACAAAAGATATGGATAAGAAACCAGTCTGGATCGTATATGGATCTTCTATGAATTTATCTGTGAAGTTTGCATATTGTGACTGGGTTTTATCGGATAACGAAAACGGAAATGATAACAGTTACAGTCAATTTTATATAGATCAAGCTCCTAGTTTATATTATCCATCTTTAAACTTAGTACATTATTGGAAACCAGTTAACATACCAGAATTCAAAAAAAGGAGTGGGAGATGAGTATATTGGAAAAGATTCTTAAAGAGTTAGAACATGAATCAGAATTAGCGCACGAAGAAATGCATAAATGTATAAAAGAAAACTATTTACAGTTTGACGAAGTGAAAGGATATGCAAGAGGTGTAGAATATGCAGGATAAATCATTCGGATCTCACATTGAGAAGAGGAAAAAGGTATCAAGAGCAAGGATAATAACACGTAAAATTGATGAAAAGTCATATTATGAGATTGAATATAAGGAAACCGGGAAAGACGAGTATGATGTCGGATACGGATCGTACGATTTAAATAATGTCATTAGTTGGTTTAACGAATGCTTCGAGTTTTGTGGAAAAACTAAAGTGGCTAGTGACAATGACGGTTGGATTCCGGTAAGTGAGAAATTTCCGGAAGAAAAGGGTTGGTACCAATGTACATGTTCTGACAAAGGAATCTGGAATGATGATATAGTTAGAGATTTATATTATTATCCAGGAATAAAAGAATTTGTAGATAACATTCGATATGAAACCAATGGGTTAAAAAATATTGAAAAATTTTTTTGGACAAAATATGTAACAGCGTGGCAACAGCAACCCAAACCATATAAAGCAAAGGAGAAATCGTAATGTCAGAAGATACAAAACAGCAGTTGCAAATTATTCTTGATTTGCTGAGAAAATCATTGATAGATAACGGAGTTTCTATGGGGATATCAGGAAATAAAATTATGTTTTTTGATACAGATAAATATGCTGAAACAAGAAAGTTTGATGGATTTTCGGTTAGTATTGATAATTTAGTTAAGTAATGAAAGCAGAATTTCAAACGGAGAAATAATAGATGAATGAAGATGTAAAAACAGTAATGATAAGATGTGATGATAATATTGAAGCGCTTTTATTCCGGAAATATAAATATGACGGTGATTATGCATTTACCATAGAAGATGCATATTCAGGTGCAAATTACAGAGGAATTAGTGGAAGAATTAAAAGAGCATGGAAAGCCTTCTGGAATAAACCGGTGATTTATAATGGAATTTATTGTGGCGGTGAAGGAAGGGATAGAGTAAGAAATTTTCTGAAGGAATGCTTGGAATTGGTAGAAGGAGAATAGGGGATATGAAAACGATCTATATTGCAGATGATGGAAAACAGTTTGAAGATGAATATGAATGTATAAATTATGAATTTTGTATTTCACATCCTCATTTAAAAACAATTGAATTGTACGATAGACATGGTAAAAAATTAACCAATCCTTTGGATGATGAAACATATTTTAATTTTACAAAAATTATCATTCATTCAGAAGAAGAACTAATAGATTTATACTGCGCTGCTGATTACACAGGGTTTAGCGGATATTATGATATTAAAAGTGTTGGAACATGGATATTCGATAAAAACAGAGAAAAGTTTATAAAATATATTAATCAAGCATATATTCAAGAACTTTCTGATAAGTATGTAGATGAATTAAATGAATTCACTAAAGAAGAAAATCATGAATATGCAGATAATACACTGTGCCAATTGTTGTTAGAATTAGGATATGAAGATGTTGTAGAAGCATATAAAAAAGTTTTTAAATGGTATTCGTAAGTACATAATATGAAACTGTGATTTCAATCGAAGGGGAATTAAAATGAACGAGATTATTTTGAGAAAAAGGAAGCCAAACATAATCAATGTAGAGTATTGCTGTGAGATTACAGAATATTTAAATGACAATGTTAGATATAATTTTGGAGACGTACATCCATATTCGTTCTGTTATATATATGATTCAAGAAGTTTTTGTAATAACACAGTTGTAATACGTATGCCAGGATCAACAATTGGATGCATTCAGTTTGACGACGAAAATGTAATTACAGAATGTTGTATTTATGATGATGTAATATCTAAGAGTAGATGTTTTTCTGAAGACATCAATGAACGACTAAAACGGTTTGTTGGAAGAACATTGAAATTTCAAGAAGAATAGAGGTGAAAAAGTGAATTATTATATTAGTGATTTACATTTATTCCATAAGAATGTGACGAATGAAGGTTCTAATTTTGACAATAGACCATTTGATACATTGGAAGAAATGCATAAAGTGATTAAGGAAAATTGGAATTCGAAAATTACTAATGCGGATCATGTCTATATTTTAGGAGATTTGGCATGGAAGGAAAACGAAGATGCGATTAAACTTGTTAGTACATTGCGTGGTAATAAACATCTAATTCTTGGCAATCACGATAAAGCAACAGATCAAAGATATAAACAGTTATTTGTAGAAATAGCAAATTATAAAGAAGCGAAAGATATGATTGACGGGAAAGAGTATCATGTCGTAATGTCTCACTTTCCATTGGCTTTTTGGAATCATCAGCACCATTACAGAAGAGATGGAAAAGAGCATAAAGTGTGGTCTGTTCACTTATATGGGCACGTACATAATTCTATGGAAGAAGATTATTATCAAGAGTATATCAAAAAACTAAACAGTGAATATGAAATTAAGTGCGTAGCAAAAAATGTAGGGTGTGTGTTGTGGAATTATACACCAGTAACATTGAAAGAAATTTTAAATAATGAAAGAGAATAAATTTATGAGTGGTTTTGAAATATATGGAATTCAAAATGTAAGTTTTGTAGATCTTAAAACTGGAAAGAAGATAAATATAGAAAATGCAGAAGTATCGACATTGAGCGAAAGCAAGGATGTTAATGAGCGGGAACCTACTGGTAAGCTGGATATTTCTAAAACACCACATTTTACATGTGAACCTACATATTTAAATAGGAAGGAACTCTTTTGGGCATTATATGGAATCACAAATAACTACAGAAGATTACATGGTGGACATGCATTGAGAGAAACAACCAGAAGAAGATACATAATGAAGCATAAAAGATAAGTAAATAAAAGGAGAGATAATAGGCATGGAATTTAAAGAATTTAGAAATATGATTTCTGATCATTTTAATACAATGACAAAAGACACTGAATGGTTATTTGAAGCTGGTGTGGATAAGGATGAAATGTGGAATGTATATCTTGATAGTTTTCCGGCGGGAACAAATGAGATTTATAGGAAAAGAAGAGAATATGATTGTAGTTGTTGTAGGCAGTTTATCAAGCAAATCGGTAATGCTGTAGTAATTAAAGACAATAAACTAGAAACAATTTGGGACTTAGATATTCATGATGATAAATTTGAACCTGTTGCAAAGGCTATGTCTGATTTTGTAAGAAGACACTGTGTAACAGACGTGTATGTAAGCAAATTTAAAAAGATTGGAACAGAGTGCAATTATGAGCAGCATGAAGACGGAACAATGAAAAAGTGGGAACACTTTCAGATTATTTTAGACGATAAATTTGTGGATAAAACTGCTCGATCAATTGGCGATATTAAGGGTGGATTTAGAGACACGAAAAATGTATTTAAAAGATCACTTGATGAAATTTCTATGGATGCATTAGATACAGTGCTTGAGCTTATCAATTCCAATACTCTATACAAAGGAGAAGAGTGGAGGTCTATCCTGATGGAGTTTAAGAGATATAAGAAAGAATATGAAAAGTTAAATTCTGATGATGCTCGTGATTTATATTCATGGGAGAATTCTGTGAAAGCAGGTATTGCAATTGGACGAATTAGAAATCACAGCATTGGAACACTTCTTGTGAATGTAAGTAATGACATGGATCTTGATACAGCGGTAAAAAAATATGAACAGATTGTAGCACCGGCAAATTATAAAAGACCTAAAGCAATTTTTACGAAAAAAATGTTAGAAGATGCAAAGAAGACAATTTCTGAATTAGGATATATGGATTCTCTCAATAGAAGATTTGCAACTTTGGATGATATTACGGTGAATAATATTTTGTTCTCAAATAAAGATGCAGCGAAACGAATTTCAGATCCATCTGACATCTTTGGAGAATTAGAAAAACAGGTTGTAGTTAATCCAAGAAAATTTTCAAGAGTAGAAGAAATTTCTGCAAATGATTTCATTAAAAATGTCTTACCATCAGCGAAAGAAGTAGAAGTGATAGTGGAAAATAAGCATTCGAATAATTTCGTTTCTCTAATTGCTCCTTGTAACAAAGATTCTAAATCAATGTTTAAATGGAACAATGGATTGAGTTGGGCTTATTCAGGCAATATTACGGATTCTGACATGAAACAGAATGTAAAAGCTGCAGGTGGAAATGTGGATGGTGTTCTTAGATTCTCTATCCAATGGAATGAAGATGGAAGAGACAACTGTGACTTGGACGCACATTGTATTGAGCCAAATAGAAATGAGATCTACTTTAGCAATTGTAGAAAACCATCTTTGTCATCCATGACTGGACAGCTTGACGTAGATATTATTCGTCCAAAGGGTAAGGTTGCTGTGGAAAATATTACATGGTCAGATAAATCAAAAATGAAACCAGGTGTTTATAAATTTTTTGTAAATCAGTACTCAGGAAGCGCCAGAAATGGATTCCGAGCAGAAATCGAATTTAACGGAGAGATTCATTCTTTTGATTATAGCAATTCGATGATGGCAGGACAAGATGTTCATGTAGCTGATGTAATTTTGGATACTAATGGGGAATTTACAATTAAGGAAAAAATTTCTGGGAACTCTAAAATCTCAAGTAAAACAGTTTGGGGAATTTCAACAAATGAGTTTACGCCGGTATCGGTGGTTTGTTATAGTCCAAATTATTTTGATGAACAGGACGGTATTGGTCATAGACATTTGTTCTTTATGCTGAACGGATGTAAAAATGATGAAGAACCAAATGGATATTATAATGAATTCTTAAAGAGTGAATTAGAAAAGCATAAAAGAGTATTTGAAGCTCTTGGATCAAAATGCCATGTAGAATATTCTGATGATCAACTTTCTGGAGTTGGTTTTAGTATGACAAAAAGAGCAGAGCTGATTGTAAAAGTAAAAGGTGCAACAGAGAGAATTTTAAAAATTAAGTTTTAATCAAGAAGGAGAATATTGATATGAGTACGAACATGTTTGAAATTGCTGCTAGAAACAAATTTAGATTTCCATTTAAAGGTATGATTTCTACTGAAGATCTATGGGATTTAAGTGTAGAGAATCTTGACAATGTATTCAAGACGCTTAATTCTGAGATGAAGAAAACAAAAGAAGAAAGTCTTTTGAGTACAAAGAGCAAGGATGATGAAGAACTTGAACTAAAAATTGAAATTGTTAAACATATTGTAACGGTAAAACAGGAAGAAAAAGAAGCAAGAGAAAAGAAATTCTTGGATAGAGAGCGTAATCAGAAAATTATGTCTATTATTGCTGCGAAGCAGGACGAACAGTTACATAATATGTCAGTAGAAGAATTGCAGAAATTGCTTGTAGAATAAGTGAATAAAATAGACACACATCTCCGCGACCAAACTTCGATGTGTGTCTATAAACACAAATACACTGAATAATTTGGAATCCAATGCATTTATTATATTACATATCTATACATGTTTAGTCAAGCATGGATTTCCAAATTTACAAAATTAAATATAGGTGGGAGTGATTATTATCGGAGAGTACAAGCCAATTAATTTTACATATTATAATCCGAGAACCAGCATTTTTAAATCAGGAAAAAGTGACAGAGAACGTATTTCTGTTTATAAGTGTAATAATTGCGAAAATTGCAATGCTTATAAGCGTAAGCGTTGTGTGATGCTGAATGGATTATGGCGGCATAAGTGCCCTTACGGCACAATTGAAAAGAAAGAAGGCTTTACAAAAGCAGCGCGGAAATGTGGATATTTAGTAATGGAATATAAGGGAAAATACGGAGATGTTGAATATGCGTTAAAACCATTAAATTTTGTATGCGAAATTGGAGATTATGTTTATCTTGGATTGCCACATCTTAATGGATATAATAATCCGATTCGAAATAGTGATTTCTTTGTAGATAATGACATGATTAAGAAAGAAGATTTTACACCTGAATTTATTGTGGAACTTATTAAATATAGACCATATGCACTCATGGGCGGAGAAATATCTTCTTATCAGAAAGAATGTGTCCCAAAGTTCTGTGATCAACTTAAAAGATTTATGCCTGATATGTATACAAGAGTGTGTGAAATTTATCCGGAAATCAGGTCATTGGTAGAGAATATTGATTATACAGGCAAGAGAGCAAAGTTAATGACACTTCTTCCTGGAAAAGTTGAATTGTCAACAGACATTCTTCAGTGGGATGGTGAATTATTATTCAAATGGAATGGCGGTGTTTCCCATGAGTAGTATTAGTTTACAACATGGCGATTGTCTTGAGTTAATGAAGAATATTCCTGATAAATCAGTAGATATGATTTTCACGGACTTACCTTATTCCACTACACAAAATTCATGGGATTGCATGATAAATCTTGATGAATTGTGGAAACAATATAAGAGAATTATTAAGAAGAATGGTTGTATTGCATTATGGGCACAAGCTCCATTCTCTCACGTATTGGCTTTAAGTAACCTTAGTCAGTATAGATATGAGTGGATTATTGAAAAAACTAAAGCAACAGGTCATCTTAATGCTAAGAAAATGCCAATGAAAGCACATGAAAATGTAATGGTATTTGCTGATTTAGAGGACATACCTGAAACACTGCAGATATTTTATGGAAAGTTACCTACATATAATCCTCAAATGACAGAAGGACATACACCAGTACATAGTTATACAAAACACACTACAGATGGTAGTTGTTACGGTGAAACAAAAATAGGTATCAGTGGTGGTGGAAGTACACAAAGATATCCAAGAGATGTTCTGCAGTTTAAGTGGGATACGCAAAGATCAAACTTGCATACTACACAGAAGCCGATTGCTGCTTGTGAGTATTTTATAAAAACTTATACAAATGAAGGAGATTTGGTCTTGGATAGTTGTATGGGTTCTGGTACGACAGGGTTAGCTTGTAAAAATTTAAATAGAAGATTTATCGGCATTGAAAAAGAAGAAAAGTATTTTGAAATAGCGAAAGAAAGAGTGTGTGTTTGAAATATGGGTGTCATAACAATAGATACTGAATGTGAGGTGAAATTTTATGGCGTATATTCCTAATAATATTTCAGAAGATAGGTACATTTGCAAATATTGTTGGTACTGCTTTTGCAATGAAGACTCTACTGGAAAAGCGATGTGTCATGAGGACATAGGTGAATTAGTAGATGTAGATGGAAATGCTTGTTGTCAATTTGATTATGACGATGAATTTAATAGAACATAAAATGTCTGTTTTAAGTGAGGAGAAAATATGAAGATAGAGAAAAACAAACTTGTAAAAGTATTTTGGAAAAGTCCAAGATTTTCTAATAAATTAAAAATAAATGGAACAAAAGGAATAATATTGGATTCGATTAAAGTTGTGGAATGTGAACGTGGTATTTCAAATTTTCCTTATTATATAAGTGTAGAAGATAATGGCGATATTTTAATTACACCGATTGGGACACATGGAGTTTATTTTGTGACTGCTGAAAGAGCGATTAATGCGGATGTATTAGAGATTAAAGCAGAAGATTATATTCAAGATTACGCAACAATGAATGGAACTTATGAATTCGTTTTGAAGGATAAAATTGATAATAATTCCGACGATTTCTTAAAGGTGTTTTGAAGGAGTATATATGGGAAGTTTTGAAGATATTTTCGGTGACTACTTTGATGCATATAAAACCACATCGACGTATAAGAATCAGTCTAAAATGGAAATTATGTTCCGTCGTCAAGAGTTTGAGAAGATTTTGGACGATATGTGGCTTAATTATAGTAAAGGTATGGTTGCACAGTTGCCTAATTATAATAAGCAGCTTGATAGTATTAAAAGCAGCGGATTAAAAGTTTTAAGAAACTCGTCTGGAAAACATAAGATTGTTGTTCCGAAATAGAATGCAATTTTCAAATAGTGGGCTGAGGTAATTTTTGTTTTGAAAAGAATAGAAAAAAATATTGTTAGTTCTGAAGTGTTTTACGAATTATCAGAAAAAGAACTTAAAGAAATAAAATCAGAATCAAGAGAAGCAGGTAGAAAAGATGTCGCAGAGTATATCTTTTATGCGCTCTCAAATTATGTTTATGAACTGAATATTGGCGGAGTTGATAGTTTTATGCATGAGTTAATACAGTTTTTGAAAAGAAAATCAGACGGTATTAGAAATCGTGGAATATATGATTTTTTTGAATGGTGCGAAAAGGAGAGAAAATGAGATTTAAAGGAGACATTATTATTACAGATCCGTGTTATATCTGTAAAGAAAAGGAAGAAGTAGGGAGATATCCTAAAGCAAAAAATTATTTTTCTCATAGTAGAGAGAAAGATTATCCAGATTACAGGAAAATGTCGGATGAAGAAATTGAAGAGTTAGCAAAAGAAAGCAGATTACCAAAAAAACTTTTATTAAAAATGGATGGATGGATTCACAAATCAGAGCAATATGAAAAAGAGAATAAAAAATATGAAGAAGCGCTTCAGGAATATAGAAAAAATAATATTTCTGATTGGGATCTTTCTAATTACGGAACGTCCATGGAAGCATTAGGAATTAAAAATTATATTCGTCGAGATACATTGTATGGAGATTGGTCTTGTACTACTTACAATTCAGATACTAATGAAAAGATTGGAAATTTCTGCGCGGATGCCGGAATGGTTGGAGTATTTTTACTTGATGAAGTTTTAAAATATAATCCAGATTTTGACTATCATGTTGAACGTCCGTGGACAACAACATTAATTAAGAATTTTGATGGAGAAATTGATTTTGAAATTGTTCATACAGAAGGTGTTTATGAAGATGACACGGAGTTTCACAGAAAAGGAGAAAAGTGGGAAGATGATTCAGTAAGTGTTGTTGGAAGAGGTAACGTTAATTTTAAAACCGTACAGACGGGATTTTAGAAAAGGAGAATGCGAAATATGAAACACTATTTATATTATGTTGGTATGAAATATAAAGGCAACACATTGGGAAAATGGGATTACGTACAAACACATATTATTGCGACAAAGGAGAATGTTGAGAAAAGTATTAAAATGATCAAAAGGAATTGTTTGTATGATGATATGTATGCTCAGTTAAAAGAGTATAAATATTTTAAAATTAAAGAAGCATCAAAGGAAGAAATTGAACGTAGTATCCACAATGTGAATTTCTTACGTCGTGCAGATGGAACAAAGGTGTGTACAATTCCAAGACATTTATTGCTGTATGATTTAGGGAAAGAATATGAAGGTAAAGATGGATGTAAGTAGGTATTAAGTATTTTATTTATGTTTTCAAAAACAACAGAATTTGAATTAAATAAGTGAGAATTAAATTGTGAGATTAAGACATGTGAAGTGTGAGTAATATGGTTAATCCGGTTCACTTGGGCATGAGATAAAGCAGAGGTGATTATATTGATTAATAATTTTAAGATTACAAACATTAATATCGATAAGTTGGGCAAAAGTATAAATGAGTTTCAAATTTCTAATCAATTTTCTCCATACATTTTTATGAACTCAGATACTATTGGAGAATTAATAAAAATAGCTGGATACCATTCAGGCGGAGTGCAGGGAGTAATGGAACAAGAAGGCATATATGGAACTTATAAAGGATATAAAATATTTTGTGATGAAGAAAAAGATTTTGGAGAAGTTGAATTAAGATAAATGATGATTTGTTGAAAATCACATAGAGAATAATATATTGACGGTCGCGAACGTCATTTGAAATATATTTTTTATCTTTATTTTCTACCATTTACCTCTATATAAGAGGTGTGTACACACATTCTACCTAGGATTGCTCATTTATCCTTTCTTAAATATCTATGTAATAAGACCATTTGAAACTGATCTGATTCAAATGAAAAATATAATTCAGATATTGGATTAAATGTATTGAGTTTGTTTGATGGAATCAGTTGCGGAATGGTCGCATTAAAACGAGCTGGAATAAAACCGAACAAATATGTGGCTTATGAAATTGAAGATAGCGCAATAAGAATCAGTAAGAACAATTATCCAGAAATAGAACATTGTGGTGATGTTTTCGATGCAGATTTCACTAATTATAAGGATTATGACTTATTAATAGGAGGAAGCCCTTGCACATTTTGGTCTGTTGCAAGGAAAGATAGAGAAACGACATCCGAGGGATTTGGTTTTCAATTATTCAGTCAGTATGTTAGAGCTTTACACGAAAGTAAATGCAAGTATTTTTTATATGAAAATAATTTTTCAATACATAAAGATATTAAAACAGAGATTACAAAGGCACTTGGAGTAGAACCCATTATGATAAATTCTGCACTTGTATCGGGACAGAACAGGAAAAGATTGTATTGGACTAATATTCCGAATATTAAACTTCCGAATGATAGGAATGTTTTATTGAAAGATATTATTGAGAGCGGAACGGTTGATAGAGATAAAAGTCTTTGTGTAACCAGAAGATATGCTGGATTTAGCGGTAGTCAATCATATTTATGCAGGAGATATTTTGGGAAATCTATGGGACAAGCTGTTTTTGAGGGCGATATTGAAAAAATTAAAATGAGATGGGAAATAGATCCATATTTTATATCAAATGAGCAAAATATACGACAAATGACCATTAAGGAATGTGAAAGATTACAAACTTTGCCAGACAATTATACAGATGTTCCAGGTATTACAAAACAACAAAGATATGAAGCAATCGGCAATGGATGGACTGTTGACGTAATAGCGCATATTTTAAGTAATTTAAAATAATAAAACTCACGTTTCATAAGGAGAAAGGGAAAACATGTACGTAGCAAAATTACAACCAGACTGGTCTACTTGTAGAAGCTGTTTAGATATGCAAATAGAATATGGGCAGGTAGAAAATTGTAAAAAGTGTTCTGTCAATAAAGAATGTCGAATTATCTCAACTGGATCAAGTTTTTGGAGTGGAGATTATGCAGTAGTTTTAGTTGATGGAGAAATGAAAAAAGTATCGATGTCAAGATTGTATGATATTGAGGAGGAGAATAAATAAAAATGAGATTGATTGATGTGGACAAATTGATTGATTCACTCAGAGCAAGTTTAAATCATGGGTGTGAAACATTTCCAGTAGATCTTATTGTTGAAGCGATTGATGAGCAACCAACTATTAAATATATAGAACAAATATCCAGAGATGATATAGAGGATATATGTTTTAAATTAACATGTTATTACATAGCAACAACAGAACTATATGATAGATCATTGACTGATGAAAGAAGAGTAGAAGACAATAATGAGGCGTTTACATATTCAGATCCTAGAATCAGACGACTGTCTAATAAAAACGCTATTCTTACATATAAAATGATACAAACAATTGCAGAGTATAAATTTGGAATATCACAACTTGTCTTTAATAGAAGCTATAAAGAACAATTGAAAAGATGTGGCAATTTATCCGCACAGGGGTGGATAGATAAATATAATTTTCATTGTGAAAATGGTGAGATGGATTTTATTGAGGAGTGCTTAGAAGATGCAAGGAGCATGTAGTAATCAAATCGTAAAATGTATTATCTATACGAGTGATATAGAAGTTGGAATAAATAAATTATTAGAAATTGAAAACGAGAAAAACGAATCTGGGATTGAAACTGTATTTAAACGTATTTCAAAATCAGACTATATCCGTTCAGAAATAAGATTCAGCGATGGAGAAGAATGGATCATAGTTGCACCTTATCTTGGAGCAAGAGGATACCGGTGGAGAAAAGCGTGGATTGATGCGAGTAACACGACCATTTCTCAATTGTATTCGAATATTGTTCCGTATGGAAATGGATACCAATGGGAAGATTATAAACTTTTTAATTTGTAACAGTATGAAGTATAAAACAAAATTTGTTTTTCATTTGGAGAATAAATAGTAATTAGAAAAAAGAAAGGATAAATGTTCACATGTGAGTAAAGCTGCGCAGCTACTAAGGTGAACAAAGATTGAATGTAAATGATGAAAAAGTTTCACTAATATTGAAATTTAGAAACATGAGAGCAGAAGATTTTGTAGAAGGTTATTTGGGTATAAAACTTATGTGGTGGCAAAAAATATATATCAAAATGATGACAAATATTGGTAAAGACACTTGTTGTTTGAGCAAATATATGAAAGGTTAATTTAATGGGTAAGAAAAGAAAAACAGATAGACAACAGGTAAAAGAATGGATGAATGCGGATAATATTGAAGCTAACGAGCTAATGGTGTCTAAGATATTTGAAAGAGCTAAATATTTTGAAAATATAAAAATGTCAATTTGCAAAAAGCATATATAGCGGCGCATATTGAATATATGAATATGGAAGCAGAAAATCTTTTAAAGTAATTTTAGATTGAGATATTAAAGAGAGGAATTATTGATTATGGGAAATTATTATGAAGGAAATATGAGGTTTATCTTAAAAAAAGATTTGCCAGAAGATTTATTGTATGAACTAAAAATTCTTTCAGCCGGTAAAGAATGTCCAATAGAATATTTTAATGTATTAAAAAATACGAAATGGATAAAACACGAACGATATGACTATCCAGGTTATAATTTATATCCAGAAGACGATTATTATGTTTTCGACATACACTTCTGTATGAAAGGATATCGGTATGATGAATATGATTTAGGACAAGACATATATGATTTCTTAAAACAATATATAGACGAGACTTACTATGACATGTCAGACGGTGGGTATATTGGACGAATATATGATGAAGATGATACATACGATAAAACTTTTTATGTTGATTACACTAAGTTTAATAAAGAATTAGAAAAAAGAAGACATCTGTGTAATAGTGATTGTTGTTATTATAGAGAAGGTGTTTTATGTGACAAATATATTGTTTGTGAAAGAGCATATTGTTTGGGTAAGATGTTTAGGTGATTTTATATGGTTAAAAGTTGTGAAAACTTAAACGAATTTGAAATAATATCATCTAAAAAATCTATCCGAAGTATAAGAGGAAGAAGATTGACAGATAAAGAAAGTAAATATATGCAGGAATTAGAGATTGCAAAAGGATACATGAAAACAGGCGATGTTATTAAAAGGTTGGGATTATGAGCAATAAAAGTATGACCGAATATTTTAACAAAATGCGAAGAGAAAGATATGAAGAGCAAAACTGCGAAAATAAAAATACTAAAAAGGAACGACTTATACAAGCATTAGTAAAAGAATTAGGATCATCAAAGGATAAAGAAAAGAGAATCAGAAGAGTTGTAAACAAGTATTTGTAATAAAAGAATAGTTTCATTTGGAGGTGTATTAAGTTTTGACAGTTAAAGATCTGGTTAAGAATAAAGATTACGATTACATCTCATATAGATTAAAGATGCCAAAAGATAAAGAGAAATATTACGGAAAATCCATATTCATTGGTTGCGCTGCGAGTAAGGATGGGAAACTGATCTCCCTTGATGGAGACACCTATGAAGAAGATGATACAGTCTTGGAATATGAAGAGTGGAGTAAACCAGAAGAGAATATAAAGAGTGGGTTAACTGTTGTGGTAGATTGAATGGGAGATTAAAAATAAATGAGGTGATAAATTGACAGATTATCAGAGACAGTTAGTAACTGACAATCATAATTTGATCTATAGATTTCTACAGAAAGAAAAATTGAACATGGAAGATTGGTATGATTTGGCTGCAATTGGAATGTGTAAAGCGGCGAAAACATTTAATGAAGGAACATCCAAATTTTCTACATATGCATTTAAATGTATGTTTAATGAAGTATATAGCGAAAAGAAAAAAGAATTGAGTCAAAGGAGAATTCCATTAAATGAGATTCTATATTATAACGCAGAGTATGAGAACGAATCCGGAAACAAGGTAGAATTTATTGACAAAATACAGTCAGATCAAAATGTTGAGTACGATTGTATTCATAAAATTGCTCTTCGAAATGCATTTAATAAAATGAAAGAAAAACATAAACCTATTATCTCATTATTTTTGCAAGGATATAAGCAAGTGGAAATAATGAAAATTGTTGGATGTTCTCAGCCACATGTTTCGAGAGTAATGAAGAAATTTATAGATGAATATGCGAAATGTTGAGATAAGGAGAATCAATTTATGCCAACAGTAAGAAGTGTAGATGGTGTACATATTGAATATACAATACCATCTAATATTAAGAATTTGATTACAGATGATTTTTTGAATGAATTTTTATATCAACTTATTCGAATTACTGGAATATCACCGTATGACTTCGCAGATGAAGGAATAGAATATCTGTCAGGAACCTGTGGTTGGGATGCTGCATTTGGAAAGGCTTGTATTAACACGGAAAATAAGAAATTATTTGACTATAGAAATTCATTGGAATGGTATGATTCAGATATTTTTGATTCAGAAATAATTGGGGTTTTAATTGAGAAAGAATTCATCCTAGGATATAAGACTGATATTATCAAAAGAGAACTTGATGTTGAATTTGAAGATGTAGATGTGTGTGATAAATGTGGAAAGCTAATGAGAAGAGATCTACTTATTAAAAACGGAGAAGAATATATATGTCCACATTGTAAAGATGTAGATAATGGTGATACATATGGAAATGGCACATCTGATTATTATAGGGAGATATGTAGAGAAGTAGACGAATATGAAAGAGAGGAATAGTAATTATGTATTGTGGATATATTACAACACTTAAAGGATTAAGAAAACATAGCAATGCTGATCGTTTACAGTGTGTAGAGGTATTCGGACAGAATGTAATTGTGGATTTGAGTTATAAAGATGGACAGAGGGTTGTATTCTTTCCGTCTGATGGACAGCTTTCAGAAGAGTATGCAAATGATAATAAACTTGTGAGAGTGAAGGACGAGAACGGTAATAACGTTGGTGGTTATATGGATCCAAATAAGAGAAATGTAACTGCAATCAGATTAAGGGGTGAAAAATCCGAGGGATTGATTTTGCCAATTGATACACTTTCGAAATATACTGATATTAATAAATTGAAAGATGGGGATCAAATTACAGTTCTTGGAGGAAGCGAGATTTGTAAAAAGTATATTCCAAGAGGGAATAAAAGAAGCAATATTAACTCTAATAAAAAGAAAGAGAAGTATAAAGAAAATATTTCCTATCCATTTTTTGAAGAACATAAAGATACTGCACAGCTTGCATATAATTTAAATTCTTTTAAGCCTGGCGATACAGTGTATATTACACGTAAGCTTCATGGAACTTCTGCTCGTACTGCTAAGACATTAAAAATTACAAAGAAAAATAGTAAGTTGAGAAAATTATTACATATGAAACAGAAACAGATAAAAGAAATTTCTGTTGTGTCTGGAAGTAGAAGAGTTGTAATTAAAGATTTGAATAGCACAGATGGATATTATTCTGATAATGCATTCAGAAAAAAATATCATGATTTGTTGAAAGACAAATTGCCTGAAGGGTGTGAAGTGTTTTACGAGATTGTAGGGTATGTAAATGAAACTACGCCGATTATGGGATCTGTATCAAATTCAAAGGTTAAAGATAAAGAGTTCACAAAAAAGTTTGGAAAAGAGACTACATTTTCTTACGGTTGTCAACCTGGAGAATCTGAGATGTATGTTTACCGTATGACTATGACGACAGGTGATGGAACAGTAATGGAAGTTCCTTGGGAAGTAGTTAAAATTTGGTGCGATAAACTTGGTGTAAAATATGTTCCAGAATTAGAAAAATTTATTTATACAACAAAAGAAGATCTAATGGAAAGAGTGAATAAATATTTATCTGGTATGCCGGCAGACGAAATTGGAAGAACACATATTGCTGAAGGTGTGGTTGTACGTATTGATAATAGAGAATCATTCACAGCTTATAAGGACAAAGTGTTTGAGTTTAAGGTAATTGAATCAATTATTAAAGATACTTCAGATGTTCCGGATATGGAAGAGGCTGAAGAACTGATGGAGGAAGCAATGTAAATGAAGCCAAAATTATTTATTATGTGTGGACTTTCTGGAAGTGGAAAGTCCAGCATTGCAAAAGATTTAGCTATCAAATATAATGCAGAGATTGTATCTTCAGATGCAATTAGAGAAGAATTGTTTGGATCATGCCAAAATCAATCTGATAATGAAAAAGTGTTTAATATTTTTAATAAGAGAATAAGAGAATCATTAAATAAGAATAAAAATGTAATTGCAGATGCAACGAATATCACGATAAAGTCACGACGTGCAATTGTTGAGTACGTGAGAAAATTGGATATTGAGAAGATTTGTTATATTGTACCTAAGAAATACAAAGATTGTGTTAAAGATAATAAGAATAGAGAACATACAGTACCAGAATATGTTATTGAAAAGCAGTTAAAAAGATTTCAAATTCCATTTATTGAAGAGGGATTTAATGAAATTGTTATTCATGATATTGGATATACATATGGTGATAAAATCCTTCCAAATGAATTTATGATATCGATGACAGGATTTGATCAAAAAAATCCGCATCACAATATGTATTTAGAAGACCATTGTGATTTTACATATAATAAGTTTTCAGATTTTTCTCATCCTTATGATGTATATAAAAGCGGTTTCCTTCTTGGTGCAAAAATACATGATTTTGGTAAATTGTGCACACAGACGATTGATGAAAATGGGATTGCTCATTATTTTGGACATGAAAATGTCGGGTCGTATTGTGCTTTAACAACATTGTATAATCCATTTGAAGAATATAATACCGATGATTTTTTGTTAGATTGTTGTTTTTAATTAATTATCACATGATGCCCTTTAATTGGAACACGGAAAAAACTAAAAATAAATGGAAAAACATATTTGGCGAAGAAAAATATAACATGTTGTTAAGATTTCATGAGTGTGATAAAGCGAGGTGTGAATAATGAGAAAATTATCCGAAAAAGATTTAAACACAATTAAACAATACAATAAAAATTTATATGAGTTATATTTGATGGTAGAAAATGGATGTCAATCAGATATTACTGTTGCTGATATGACAGAGTGTATGGAATGCATTTGTTGTTTGTTAAAAGGTAACATGGATATGACAGCATACGAACATAAAATCTGTAAAGAGATGGATACATTAAAAAATATTATTTGTCATCAAGCAGCTAAAATTATTCAATTAGAAAATGGAGATGAATAAGAAATATGAGAATTGTATGCAATAAAAAGATAATGATTCCTGTAAATCAAATTCAGGCGGGGAATGTATTCTATTTTGGAGAGAGTTATTACATGAAATTGTATGATGTAAATCATGATGGAGAATGTTGTGCGGTAAGTTTATTAGATGGTCTTGTCTATAAAGAATCGTTTTTTAAATCGAATGTTGCATATGAACCATACGCAGAACTTCATGTGATAAATTATCACGATTACGAAGAAGAAGTAACGATAATGGAATAAATACAAAGAAAGAGAACTTTTATTCAGGAGAATAAAGAACATGTATAATAAATTTATTGATAAACAAAAACTGGCAGAGCAGTTTGTAAAAGAAACAGGATTTTATCCTGGTCAAATTGGAGTTGGATACATTGACGATTTGATCGATAAACAGCCGGTAGCTTTTGACATGGATATGGTTATTGAGCAATTACGATTATACGCAGCATTAAATGGAAAATATATTTGCGGAGATAATTCAATGGATGAAACTGTTTATATTCCAGTTAATATTGCTATTGAGATTGTAAAGTTATGTGGAATTGGAGATCCGTATAGATTTCTTAGAAAGTAGGTGAAATATGAAACAGGGATTTGAGAAAAGATTTAAAAATGGAGATATTGTTTATTGGTGTCATAGTGAAGGGAATGGAAGATACACAGTAAAATATGGAATGGTAGATGAGCAGTTTTCTGATGCGGTTGTGATTGATCATTTAACTGCAAGGGAAAGAAGATTAGTAAATGGAATCCCAATTGATGAGTTTGAGAGCGAAACAAAATACAAGAAGCTTCCAAAAGGTTGGACATATGATACTAGGTTATTTGAAATTACACATTCTGATTTAACAGACGAAGAAATTTCATTTCTTATCGATTTTAAGAACCCGGAAACAATCAAGCAAGCATATGATCTTGGATATTTGGTAAAGGATTGTACAATTTTCCACGGCGTAATTGAAGCAGAAATAACTAAGGAAGGATATAGAATTGTAAAGAAATATCCTATGTGGAAGCATCATATTGATCATGTTTCTATTCGTCCGGACAAAGTCTATTTTACATATGAAGAAGCAAAGGATGAAGTAGATAAAAATGTAAAAGAATTTGAAAGACAGCTTTCATTAACAGATTATGAATGGTCAGTAGAGCATATTTGTAGGAATCTGGATATTTTTAAAGCAATTCATGACTTATCAGAAAGAGATATTGATGCGTATAGAGAATTTATTCTAGGTATGGATAATGTAGAGAATATTGAGACTAGAATTTACCAAGGGCAAATTCAATGGAAATATGAAGGTAATAAAAGATGGAATTATATTGAGATCTGAGGTGAATAAATGAAGAAGTCGAATGAAGTCTCTCGAAGACAGTTTTCAGAATATGGTCAGTCGTGGTTTGGCAAACGGTATGCATGTTGGGCGAATAATCATAATGGATGGTCTAAAATGAAAAAGAAAAACCGAAGAATGTTCAAATCAAAATTAAGACAAGAACAAAATAAAGAGATAAGAGAAATACTTGAAGAAATGGAGAATTAAATCATGAAAAAAGTTGAAGAAAAATATTATTGTGATCTATGTGGTAAAGAGTGTGAACATACACCTAATTATGTATTACCGGAATTATCCGTTGGATCTTTTCAAAATGTAACACCTAATTCTAAGCAAAAAGATTTGTGCCATGAATGTGAAAAAGAAGTTGCTAGTATCATGCGGTTATTAAAAGGAAAACATAGTATCAGTGCTATGAACCAAAATGGAGAATCATTTATTATTGTAAGATAAATTCTTGGTTTTATATCGTAGCAGAACGGAGGTGGTAATTATTTTTATTATTGCATCGTGGATTTTTGTAGGTTTTCTTTCATGGCTGTTTTTGCTTCTTAGTACTTTAAGGAAAAGTGAATATAACAAAGAAGATTTAAAGGACTATTTTAATGTAGGAGATTTATTATGTATATGTTTATGTGGATGGTTTTCACCTGTGATTATATTTGTAATTATATTACTTTGTTTCATAGCTGATAAATTTGAATCACGAAAGTGTAGTTTTCGTGAATGGTTATACGATATTCTTTATAAAATAGCGAATGTTGGAGTGAATCAAGAAGAGAATAAGAAAAAAGAGGATTAATTATGCTTGTGAAATCAGAGAAAACGTGTAAGACAGTACGGGACGCAGTCGATTTCATTATGGATGAATGTAAAAACAAAGATATGCGCATTGACCGTCTTGTAAAAGAGAATAAAAGTCTAACGGACGAATATAGCAAAGATGAAGAAATTCAGAAGATGAATCAACAGTTAGATAATATGAGAGAAGATCTTCGGCGTGGATTTCCAATTACAGAGATTGAAAATGAGAGAATTAAGACATGGAAGAATGAACACGAAGAAAAAGTTCATGGAATTACAAAATCTTCTAAAAAGATGAGATATGGTGGAACAATTGGCGGAAACTATACATATAAATTTACGCCAACATCAATTGGAGTGTTTGGAACAGTTGAGTGTAGCTGCGGAGAGCGATTTGATTTTTCGGAATTATGATTAAAACACTTATATAACTTTATTATTTTTTGACTAAATTTTGTTATAGATATTATAAAACATATATATAAAGGAGAATAAAAAATGGAAATGGGATGTAATTTATTATTTGATATAAATCTTTCAAAATCTACTTTTGATCTACAGTGCCTTGGTGAAATTATCGAAGAATTCAAAATTATTATACCGGGAAAGGTAATTGTAGTAAATTTTGCAAATGGAACAACTCAAAAAGTTGTTTGCGATGATAAGGACACTTTTGATTTGCGCCGAGGTTTATTCGTTGCCTTATCAAAAAACATGTATAAATACAAATATACTTTAGAAGGAATTGAGCATATGGCAACAGAACTTTCTTATCAAAAGAAATATGTAAAGATGGTCGATAAGGCAATTAAAGATCATAATAAAAAACTTATTGAAGAAGAGAATAAGAAACACGAAGAAATATTGCAAAAGAAATTAGCTTATGAGAGAAAAGTAAAACGCGATAAGAAGAAGCGTGAGAGGATGATTAACATTCAAAAAGAAGCGTATGTACGCGCCATGAAAGAGATTGGTGATTTACATAAAGAAAATGAAAAAGGAGAGTAAGATGAACGGATTAACAAATGAACAAGTTGCTGAAAACAGAGAAAAGTACGGTTCTAATAAATTACCAGAACCGAAATTAAAAAAATGGTATCATTTTGCAAAAGATGCTTTATGTGAAAAGATTACTATGATTTTAATTGCAATTGCTATGTTGCAAATGATGTTGGGATTTTTAGGTGTAATGGAATTATCTGAACCACTAATGATCATGTTTGTCCTTGCAATTGTAACTTGCATTGCAGTTAAGACGGGATTGGGTGTACAAAAGTCTGCGGCAGAATTAAGAGCGAAAACATCTATCAGGTATTGTGATGTAATACGAAATGGTCAATTACAAACAATCAATAAAGACGAATTGGTTGTGGGAGATGTTGTTTGTGTAGGAATGGGACAAGAGATTTTTGCAGATGGATATCTTATGGAAGGCAAAATTTCAGTTAACAATGCTGCAATTAACGGAGAAACAAAAGAGTGTAAGAAAACACCGATTGCTGGATATGCTCATAAGAAAACAACATCGACAGATGCTTATACAAATCAGAATTGTTTGTTTGCAGGAACAACTGTGATGTCCGGCGAAGGGAAAATGATTGTTACAGATGTTGGCGTAAATACAGTCAATGGAGATACATTGGTAAAAATGCAAACACTAGAGGCTCCTAAAACAGCTCTTGATATTGCGTTAGATAATTTAAGCGGCTTTATTTCTAGGTGGGGAACGATTGCAGCATCAATTACGTTTATTGTCCTTACTGTTTCTGGAATTATGGAAGTTGGTGTTTCAAAATATTTTTCGGATGACATTTTCAATTTAATTCAGAAATTTGCACAGAATTTTTCAGTTGCATTAACCATTGTTGTTGCAGCAGTTCCGGAGGGGCTTCCATTAATTGTAAAACTTGTTACCAAGCAGAACGTAAAAACAATGGAGAAGTTCAATATTCTTGCCAAGAATCCAGGGAAAATTCCTGAATTAGCATATGTTGACATTATTTGTACAGATAAAACAGGGACATTAACAACAGGTGTTATGACTCCAAAGACAATTATTGCTTCAAATACAAAAGAAATTGACATGAATTCAAAATTGTGGAATGAGATGAAAAACAATATTGTTTTGAACAACAGTTCTACATTTGATAAAGATGGAATGATCACCGGTGGAAATTCAATTGATAGGGCGATGATGTCCTTAGTTAATTCAGATGAATATAAAAATATTCATAAGAATATTCAAATGTTGGACAAGCAGGTGTTTAGCAGTAGCAATAAATATTCAGCATTTACTACAAAGGATAACCTTACATATTATAAAGGTGCTCCTGAGAGAATTATTGAAAAGTGTTCATATATGATTGATGAGGATGGAAATAGAAAATCTTTTACCTCTAAGGACAAAGAAGCGATTCAGAATAAACTTAGAGAAATGACAACGAAATCTATGAGATGTATTGCGTTATCTTCTAAAAATGAAAAGTTAGAAGAGAATAAACTACCGGATGATATGTCATTACTTGGTATTATTGGAGTCGTTGATCCTGTTAGGGACGAAGTTCCAGACGCAGTGAAGATTGCACATAAAGCTGGTATTCAAGTTATTGAGATTACAGGAGATTGTATTGAAACTGCAATTGCGGTAGCAAAAGAATGCGGAATTTACAAAGATGGTGATGTAGCTCTCACAAATGATGAATTCGAAAATATGAGCGATGAAGATGTCAAAGAAATTATCCCATCATTGAGAGTAATTTCAAGATGCTCTCCGAATACAAAATTGAGACTTGTTACTTTAGCTCAAGAGATTGGTAGATCTGTTGCGATGACAGGAGACGGGGTAAATGACTCACCAGCATTAAAACGTTCTGATGTTGGATTTGGAATGCAAACAGGAAGCGATGTTGCGAAAGAAGCGTCAGACATTGTGCTTACAGACGATAATTTTGCTTCAGTTGTAAAAGCGGTAGAACTAGGAAGAACATTTATGCACAACATTATGATGTTTTTAGAGTTCCAGTTACCAATCAACATTTCTTTACTTATTTTGAGTGTGTTGTATCCGATTGTAGCAGTTGGATCATTACTAGCATCGGTACAGATTCTTATTGTAAATATTATTATGGATTCGTTGAATTCACTTTCTTTTGGAGGAGAGCCACCAAAAGAAGAATATATGTATGAAGACCCAATCAAAAAAGGTTCCGGATTATTTATAAGGGGAGCCAAAACACGAATTGCAGTTAGCACAATATCTTTTATTGCATTATATGGAGTAATCATTCTTAGTCCTATTTCTAAAATGTTTTCAACAGATGTAGAGGCAATGACTGCGAGATTCGCTTTGTTATGTTTTATGGCAGTGTTTAACGGATTTAATATTAGAACAGATAGTTTCAACCTTTTAAAAGGAATTAGAAAAAATAAATTATTTGGATATATCGCAATTAGCATTTTTATGATTACAGTAGTACTTTGCAATTTTGCAGGTGAATTGATTAAGGTAACACCGTTAGATTTCAATCATTGGTTAGTTATTGTAGTTCTTGCGTTTATGGTAATACCAGTTGATTTAGTAAGAAAAGCAGTTACAAAAATAAATAATTAAAAAGGAGAACATAAATATGTCAATTAGTTTAGTAAAGGGTCAGAAAGTTGATTTAACAAAAGGAAATGACGGATTGAAGAAGGTTGTATTTGGTTTAGGATGGGATACGAACAAATATGATGGGAATGCACCATTTGATCTTGACGTATCTGCATTTTTAACAGATGCAAACGGTAAAGTAACTGGTGAACAGGCCTTTTTTTTCTATACCCAGCCATGTCATCCAAGTGGAGCAATTGTATATTCTGGCGACAACAGAACAGGCGAAGGAGCTGGTGATGATGAAACGATGAAAGTAGAGTTGAATAAGATTCCATCGAATATTGAAAAAATCAGTTTTGCTGCAGCAATTTATAATGCCGAAGATAGGCTTCAGAATTTTGGGATGGTGTCCAATTCATATATTAGAGCATATGATGCTGATACAAATGAAGAACTATTTAAGTATGAATTAGATGAAGATTTTTCTCTTGAAACAGGTATCGTTGCTGGGGAGCTATATCGTAAGAATGGAGAGTGGAAATTTAACGCAATTGGATGCGGATATAATGATGGATTTGTAGCTATTGCAAAGAACTTTGGATTGAATGTATAAAAGAAAAAGGAGAATAAGAATATGTCAGTAAATTTAGTAAAAGGTCAGAAAATCAGTTTATCAAAAGAAGTAAATGGTCTTGAGAAAGTAGTTGTGGGTCTTGGTTGGGATGCGGCGAAAAAAGGATTGTTTGGTAGAACACATGATATTGATTGTGATGCTTCAGCAATTGTTTTAAGCAACGAAGATAAATATATGGATGTTGTTTATTACGGATCACGCCGGTCAAGTGATGGTTGCATTTTACATCATGGAGACAACTTGACAGGAAATGGTGACGGAGATGATGAACAGATTACAGTTGACTTAAAAAATATGCCAGAAAATGTTGGTAAAATTGTATTTGTAGTTAACATCTATGCATGTAATGCAAGAAAACAGGATTTTGGGATGATTAAAAATGCTTTTATTAGAATTGTAAATCAGTCTAGCAAAAATGAAATTTGTAGATACAATTTGTCCGATAATTACGCTGGTAAAACTGCAATGATTTTTGGGGAATTGTATAAGAAAAATAATGAGTGGAAATTCAATGCCATTGGAACAGGAACTACAGATAAAAGTATTAGCGAATTAACAGAAAATTACAGATAAGAAATGAGGTGTGAGAAATGTCTGTTAATCTTGAGAAGGGACAAAGAGTAGATCTAACAAAAGGTAGGCCATCATTACATAAACTTCTTATTGGACTTGGATGGGATACAAATCATTATGATGGAGAATCTGATTTCGATTTAGATGCGTCTGTATTTATTACAGGCGCAAACGGAAAAGTGGGTAATGACAAGGATTTTGTGTTTTATGGGAACCTTTCAAACTCAACCAAGAGCGTCATCCATACAGGTGACAACAGAACTGGTGATGGAGAAGGTGATGATGAGGTAATTAAAGTAAATCTTCAGAATTTGCCGAATAATAGTGAAAAAATATCCGTTGCGGTAACAATTTATGATGCAAACAATAGGTTACAAAATTTTGGAATGGTAGAAAATGCGTATATTAGAGTATTAGACGAAGAAACAGGAGAACAGTTATTAAGATATGACTTGAGCGAGGATTTTTCTACTGAGACAGCAATTGTTGTTGGAGAAATTTATAGACGCAACAATGAATGGAAGTTTAAAGCAGTTGGAAGTGGTTATAACGGTGGACTTGAAGCATTATGTCGCACATACGGAATTGATGTTGAATAGGAGAATAAGTATATGACAAATTTTATGTTTATTGTATTGATTGCAATCGTCGTTATTTTAGTCGTTATTTTCTTAAACTCTTCGTTTGGGAAACAATTAAGAGTGAAATTAAAAGGAAGAACAGACGAAGTAATGAGACAAGATGCGTCTACTCCAGAAGGGGCAAAAGATTATTACAATGCAGCTATTCGTGATAAAGAAGAATTTTATAATAAAGCATCTACAACATATGCGGAGATTTCTGGAAGATTAGACAGCGCAGAAAAGGATTTATACAATGCAAATAAAGAAATTATGCGTATCACAAAAGAAATTAACGCATGTTTAGATAATAATGATGAAAATTCTGCAATGCAATATGCTATGAAAAAAGAAACAGTAGAGAACAAAATCAAGGTATTAAAAGATACGATAGAAGAAATGAAACAAGCTAAAATGCATCAGGAAGAAATTAGAAATCAGGCAAGTTCAGATCTTCAGAAATTAAAAGAGGAAAAAGAACAGGTTTTATTCCAGATGGAAGCAGATAGTCAGATTATTGAACTCCATCAAAGTATGGACAGTATGAACATGAATAATGAGAGTGAAAGAATGCTAGAGAGAGTCAGAGAAGGAGCCAAGAAAACGAGGCGAAGAGCAGAAGGAAGTAGAATTGCTTTTGACTCTAGTGTACAAGCTCAAGACATGAGACTTGAAGCAAGCGAGAGAGAACGAAATGCAAGACAAACAATCGAAGAAATGAAAAGAAAAAGAGGTAATAAATGATTGTATTAAATATATGGGTATTTATTATGTGTATCGTAATGTCAACTTGCATTGGATTCTTTTTTGGAAGAAAACGTAAATAAATTTAGCTGCATATGGTGTCACAGCTATATGCAGTATTTAGAAAAATAATAAGATGAAACTTTCGTTTCGTAGGAGGTAAATAATATGTCAGTACCATCAGGGTTAGATTTTAGTAATGTAAGACATGTAAAGGTTTGGCATGAACAGTTTGAAGCTATTAAAAATAAAGGTGAATTCTTAATTGTAGAAGATAAGACTAATGGTAAATGTGTATCATTTACAAGAGATCATCCTGAAGAATATGCTCCAAATGAATCTTATTTAAAATTAAAGAAGATATTAGAAGACACAAGAGAAATTGTAAGAAACTTAGAAAGAAAAAAGGAGAACAAGATTATGAGTAGTGAAAAATTTATTGCTTTATGCAAAGAAAACGTAGTGAATTATTTCAATGAAAATGTAGACAAAACAGACAATGTGTTTATCACACAGGAAGATGTTTATGTAGTCTGGTACTGTAAAACGCTGCAGAATCATAAAGCATTATTAAGTACAAATATTTCTGATGGAATGTATTACGAGCTTACATATAATGGTGATAAAAATGAATTATATTTGGATGCTTATAAGAAATGGAAGAATATTAAAATTGATTTAAATGGAGAGGTATAGGTATTTATGGAGAATAATATTACAGTAAATATGGAGAATCTTTCAGAGGAAGAAAGAGAACAGTTAATGAAATTGATTCAGAAATCCAATGGATTTAAAAGCAAAATGTGGAAGCCGAATTATGGGAGAAAATATTTTTATATAAATGACTGCGGTGCAATTATAAATAGCAAATGGTATGATGATGTCATTGATACTTACCGTTATGAAATAGGGAATTGTTTTAAAACAAAAGAAGAGACAGAGTTCGCTTTAGAAAAAGTAAAAGTAGAAACAGAATTGCGTCGATTCGCAGAAGAGAATAATGAACATGAAATTGATTGGACAGATGAGGATCAAGAAAAATGGTGTATGTGCTATTCCTATTATTATGGAAACATATATTTTATAGATGCAGGTTCTTACAAGAGAAATGATATTTATTTTACATCAAAAGAAATAGGGGAACAAGCAATTAAACATATTGGAGAAGAACGTTTAAAGAAATATTATTTTGAAGTTGAGGATTGATTATGTGGATTAGTAAGACAGAATATGATACATTGCTTCGAAGCGTAGAAGATACAAATAGATTAGTCAGAGAAATTTATGAAGACCTGTGGTACTATACTCATCTTTACGAAGATTTAAAAGAACGGTTTGATGAAATTAACAGACATTTTAGATACGGAAACGAAAAAGGCATCGTTGTTGTTAATCCAAAAGGAGATCATTTTGTAGAAACAGATAAAGGAAGAAAATGCGTTCATGATTGTTTTTACATCTATAAGAATGGTAAAGAATATAAAGTAAAAGGAGTTCTTTTAGGTGGAAGAGATAATGATCCGGGGGCTATTTTTGAAGCCGAACAGGATATAGACGATGTGGATATTATTAGGCTGAAAGAAACTTATATGGATAAGCATAGAGAGAAGCATGTTAATAAATATGTAATTAACTTAAGAAACTGCAATTGTGTAAAGATTTAAAACAGGGGATGCTATGAAAAAGAATTTTAAAATTACAGGTTTTCTTGCTTTTGTATTTTTATGTATTTGGTTTTTTATTCAATGTTTATTTATGTGTGGAGTCGTAAAATTATTAACGTTAATTTTACATATTGATTTTAATCTGGAATTAACGGTTACAACATTTGTAGTATGTAAAACTTTTCAGATTATTGGATATTTTTGTGGTGTTAGATGGAAATAGAACGAAAGAGGTGTTAATAGAAGTGTGGATCAGTAAGTATAGATTTGAGGAATTAAAAGAGAAATGTAAGGAGCTGGAAGAAAAGTGTGATCGTATCGAAAGAATTTTGAATTTTTCAATAGATGGAAAAATAACATATACATTTAATCCCTTAGATCCTAGTAAATGTAATGTGTACATTGATAAAAAAGAATACAGTTTTAATATTCCAAGTTATTTGCGTATATATGATTTAGAAAAAATCGATGGACAAGATGAGATTATTAAAATTAAATGTTTTGGGGATTTCTCCGCTAGAAAATGTTATCTTGTTGATTTAAAATCTGGTGAAAAGATAGAAATAAATTCAGAAGATATGAAAATTTAGTTTTACTAAGGAGGACGAAGAATAATGGGAGTAGAATTTTATACATGTGATAATTGTGGAGAAACATTCGCTGATTGTGGAAAATATGTATCATGTGAAACTTGTTGTACAAAATGGTGTTGTGATGAATGCGCTGAAGAAGATGGCTATGTAGGAGAACATTGTAAATTACATCCAGATTTAGATGACTATGACATTATGTATGAATATATGAAAAAACATTGTAAATACGACAGTTGTACAGACTGTGAGCATTATGTGCCGGATAGCTGCAAGTATTGTAGAAAAGAAGATTATTCGGATGATGTGTTACTGGATTATTGCATGGAATTACTCGGTGTTACAAGAGATCAGTTAGTTGAGAAATACAATAATAGGTAAAGAGTATGAATCTGAAACAAATTAAAGAAACGATAAAGAAACAAGAATATGATTTCTTAAAAGAGAATGAGCACTTAGGTAACAATATTATCTTACTTACGCTTGGCGGCAGTCACGCATATGGAATGGATAAAGAGGACAGTGATTTAGACGTAAGAGGAGTTACACTAAATAGCAAAGAGGAAATTCTTCTTGGAAAAGACTTTGAACAGGTTGTAGAGATTGATACAGATACGACAGTTTATTCATTCAATAAAATTTTACAATTACTAAAATCAAATAATCCTAACACTATTGAAATTTTAGGATGCAAACCTGAGCATTATTTATATCTGTCTGATGTTGGGAGAGAATTATTAAATAATAGAAAAATGTTCTTATCCAAGATTTGTATTAATTCTTTTGCAGGATACGCATCAAGCCAATTACGACGTATGGAGAACAAAGCTGCTAGATTAGTTGGACAAGCACAAAATGAAGAGTACATTTTAAAATCAATCAATAATGCAAGCTATGACTTTAAAAACCGTTACTTCCCAATGAATGATGGATCACTCAATCTTTATACAGATAAAGCAGTACAGGAAGGCTATGACACTGAAATTTTTATAGATATTGACTTGCGACATTATCCGCTAAGAGATTGGACTGGTATGTGGAATGAGATGAAGGCTATTGTAAGTAGTTATAACAAAATCGGTAGGCGAAACGAAAAGGCAATGAACAAGGACAAACTTGGAAAGCATATGGCTCATTTGATTAGATTATACATGATGTGCATTGATATTCTTGAAAAAGAAGAAATCATTACTTATCGAGAAAACGAACATGATTTACTTATGAGTATACGAAACGGAGAATACTTAGATATCAATAGGCAGCCAACTTCTGAATTTTATGATTTGCTAAATGAGTATGAAAAACGTTTTGATTATGCCAAAGAAAATACTTCGTTGCCAGATGTGCCGGACTACAAGAGAATTGAGGAATTCAAAATGTACGTAAATGAAAGAATTGTGAAAGGAGATATTTAATGGAAGTTTCTGAAAAATTAAAAGAACGTTTCTGTAAAGATTGTAATATTCCATTGCGATTATTTAAGGAACCGTATTTTACAGATAGACTCCAATTATATGATAGCTATTATAATACATTGGATAAATGGAACATTTTCGTGAGAGAATTAGAGAAATATAAGTGTGAGCAAGATTATCTTGAAGAATATAATCGAGTAAAGGATGCTGCAATAAACGATATAAAATTGTCAGATGGTTACAACAGATTTAATGAAGAAGATATGGGAAAATATTCAGTAAAATATAAAGATCTTCCAAGCAAAGATATTTATAAATCATCAAATGACGGGAAACTGTTTATTAGTATTGATATGAGAAAAGCAAATTTTTCAGCATTGAAATTTTATGATAAAAGTATTTTTAGCAATGCTGATACATGGGAAAAGTTTATTGGAGGATATACGGAGAATAAACATATAGTAAACAGTAAATACATTAGACAGGTCATTTTGGGAAACTGTAATCCGAGAAGACAAGTAACTTATGAAAAATATTTGATGGATCTTGTGCTAGAAGTTCTTATTGATGAATTAGGATATTCCGCTAGTGATATTGCGTTTTTCTCTAATGATGAAATTGTTATTGATATGGAAAAATATAAAGACTGTATAAATAAACAAAAAATATTAGAAATGGCAGTTAACGTACGTTTTAATATTCCATTCAGGATTGAATTGTTTTACTTACACAAAATTACTGGTACAGATGGATATTATAAGGAAATAGTTAGAAATATTATTGAAAGAGAATATGAATTTAAATGCTTAAACAATTATACATTGCCATTTGTGTTGAGAAAGTTTAATAGAGAAGAAATCACTGAAAACGATAAAGTATTTTATCATGAAGGGCTACTATCAAAGTTTATGGAAGTACCAAATATGGAGGTAAAATTGAATGAAAATAAATATTCCGTCTGATGCAAATGAGTTGATTCATACACTTCAAAATCACGGAAATTCCGCTTATGTGGTAGGTGGTTGTGTAAGAGATAGCATCATTGGAAGACAAATTCACGATTGGGATATTTGTACATCTGCAACACCAGACGAAATGCTGGAGATTTTTAAGGATAAAAAAGTAATTGAAACTGGCTTAAAACACGGAACTATAACTGTTGTGGTAAAAGGAGAATCATATGAATTAACAACATTTCGTATTGATGGAAAATATTCTGATAGTCGTAGACCTGATTCAGTAATTTTCACAAGTAGTTTAATTGAAGATTTAAAGAGACGTGATTTCACAATCAATGCAATGGCATATAATGATGACGAAGGATTAATTGATCCATTTGGGGGATTAGAAGATATTGAATATAAAAAAATTCAATGTGTAGGTTCTGCAAAAGATAGATTTGGAGAAGATGCTTTAAGGATCTTGAGAGCAATTCGTTTTGCTTCTCAACTTGAATTTGTGATGACCCCGGAAACAAGTTATGAAATCAATAAACAATACAAAAATTTGAAGAATATTTCGATTGAGAGAATAAATAGTGAGTTTTGCAAAATCGCCGCATCAAGAGATTTCTGTGTAGAAATGGTTTTATATAAAGATGTGTTTGCATTGTTTATACCGGAATTAAAAGATATGTTTGAATTCCAACAGAATAACCCATATCACGATTATGATGTTTACAGTCATACAGTACATTCAATTGAACATTGTAAATCCGATAATTTGGTTGTTAGATTGGCGGTTTTCTTTCATGATATTGGAAAACCTCATTCATTTCAAGATGGCGAAGACGGTATTAGACACTTTAAAGGACATGGAAAAGTTAGTGCAGACATTACAGACAATATTATGAAACGTCTCAAATTTGACAATGAGACAAGAAATAATGTGGTTGAATTGGTGTATTACCATGATGCAACCTTTGAGGTTGGTAAAAAATATGTGAGAAGATGGATCAATAAGATTGGAGTAGAACAGTTTAGAAGACTATTGGAAGTTAGGAAAGCAGATATTTTAGGGCAGAAAGAATCTTATGAGCAGTATAGGATTAACAAAGTTAATAATATTAAACAAATTCTTGAAGAAGTTCTACGAGAAGAAACATGTTTTACACTTAAAGATTTAGCTGTCAATGGCAACGATTTAATGAGTATTGGTTATAAAGAAAACAAAGAATTAGGCAATACACTAAATGAATTATTACGATTAGTAATTGATGAAGAATGTCCTAATAAAAAAGAAAAATTATTAGAAGTAGCAATTGAAAGGAGAATGTAATTGATTAAATTATTCACACACCGGGATTTAGATGGAATAGGTTGTGCGATTTTGGCGCGATTGACATTCGGTGAAAATGTAGACATTACATATTGTAATTATGATGAAGTAGATGTACTTGTAAGAGAATATATTTCTAAAATAGACAAAGGACATGATACATGTTTTATTACAGACATTTGTATTAAGGATGATTTGGCTTCTGTGATTGATGGTAATTATAAAAATAATTTTAAATTAATTGATCATCACAAAACGGCATTAGAACTCAATAAATATGATTGGTGTACTGTTGAAACAGAGAATAATGATACAGGTCTTATGACAAGCGGTACAGAATTATTTAGTAAATATCTGATTGAACATAAATATTTAGATGTGGATGTAAGTGATTTTGTAAGAATTGTAACAGATTACGACACATGGAGATGGTCAACACTTGGTAAAGAGGGACTCGTTTCAAAAGATGTAAATGACTTGTTGTATTTATATGGAAGAGGAAAATTTGAAACCTGGTGCATGAGAGAAATTGAATCTGGAAAATTTCCTTACTTTGATGAAGAATCAAGTTTGATGTTGTCATTTAACAGGAATGAAATTGAAAAATATATCAAAGAAAAAGACAAGACAATTATTGTTAAGTGCAATGGAGAATATATGTATGGTGTTGTTTTTGCAGATAAATATATCAGTGAATTAGGTAATGAATTATGTAAATTGAATAGAGAACTTGATTATATTGCAATTGTAAATATGAGTACACGTTCAGTTTCTTATAGAACTATCAAAGATGATGTTGACATGGGTATGATTGCAAAGAAATATGGAGGCGGTGGTCATCCAAAAGCAGCAGGATCAAAATTTGATGTTTATAAACTTGCAAGATTTCTTGATGAATTATTAGATTAGAGGAGAATAAGAAATATGGAGTTGACAAGAGAAGAAGCAATTTCAAAACATAGAAAAATGTGGAATTGGATTGCAGATAGAATTGAAGAAGAAAAAGAATATCAAGATATCGAAGATTTAAAAATAGAATATTGTCATGATGAAGAAGTACGTGTAAAAAACAATTGTTTTTGTTGTGGATATACAAAATACATTTGTGATTATTGTCCTATCGAGTGGGGAAGTGAGGTTGAATATTTTATGTGTCTTGATAAATATGAAGACAACGATTACAAAGGATTGTATTCATTATGTTGTAACGAATCAGATTGGAGGGAACAGGCAAAATTAGCAAGACAGATTGCAAATCTACCAGAAAGAGAGAATGTGTAATATGGATAGATTATATAGAACAGAATTAGGGGTTAGTTTAGACATATACGATAAATGCCCTACGTGTAGTATTTGCTGGAATTGTGATATCCCAGTAAGAGAATGTGAATACATGTACGATGCACTAGAAAAACTTGCAGAATATGAAGATACAAAATTGACACTTGAGCAGATACGGAACCTGAAGGAGCGTGACACAGCGAAGAAACCAAATATCGAGGGAGACGGGTATGCTCCAGATGGAACATTTATATGGGACACCTGGATCTGTCCAAACTGTAATGAACATTACGAGATTGATTACGATGACTATGATTTTTGTCCGAAGTGTGGACAAAGAATTGACAGGAGTGAATTAGAATAAAATGGCGAATAAGAGGTGCAACAATTTAAAAATTCAAAAATTTGCTTTTCACGAACCCGCATGGTTGCTACGTTTGTTGGGGGTGAAAATCGAATGAAACTGGAATTTCAAATGGAGAATAATGAGATAGAAGTAATATCTCATCCAAGAAATAAGCAAGAGCTTTGGAGAGATATACATAAAGTACTAGAAGATATGGGATTCAAAACATATTATCAGAGATTATATATAGAGAATAATAAATTAAAAATAGATTTTGGATCACACACTGAATTCTTCTATGTAACTGATTTGACGGTTGCAGATCTAAGAGAATTATCAATTGAAATTATCAATTGAGTAAGATAATTCACGTATAAAATTGCAAATCAATAGTTTCTATAAATTCAAATTATAGAATTAAATAATTTAAAAATTTGTCGTGAAAGTGCGACAGTTTCTTAAATGCACCCATTTTTGGGGTTTTACATAGAAATTTACATATTAGTAAACCTATGCTCCGGCTGCTGTGCGGTCGTTCACATATATAAATATACATACAAAAGGAGATTTTATTTTATGGCAAGAAAAGAAAAAGCAGTTTTAGAAAAAAAAGGATGGTCAAATTCATTTGTACTGGTTGGAGAGGCAAAAATTAATGCTGATTATACATACAAATTGGATGAACATTCTGAGAAATCAGATTGGGTTTACAATTCATTAAATCTTGGTGTTGATTGCGGAGATGTATGCGGAACAGTTTATGCCGAATTGATGGGCGGATATGGTGCAGAACGAGACAATGTTGTTTATGTACATGGTAAAGACGCAGATGGCAAGGATGATTTTGAAAACAGATTTACTATTGATTGGGATGACAGGTTTGATGAAAAAATCTTGGAGTCTGTCGGAGATTTATGCTTTATGACTGTCGGTCTTGAAAAGGATAAAAATGAAAAGGTGTTTTACAAAAAATTCTTAACACCATATGACATGATCGCTTATATCAACGAAAATCTTGAGGATGGAATGGTTATTAATGTAAAAGGACAGCTTAAATATTCTTCATACGAAGGCAGTGTGCAGGTAAAAAAAGAAATTTCAAGTCTTGTGCTTTCCAAAGTAGATGATAGAAGTAAGTATCATGCAAACTTTACACAGACAATGTTGCTTACAAGAGATAGTGTTGGCAAGCCAGACAAATCAACAGGAATTTTGCCAATCTATGCAAAGATTCTCGATTATGTAAAAGAGTATAAAGGAAAAGAAGTTAGATGCAATATTCCATATGATAAAGCATTTGAATATGAACTCGATTTAACTAAACCGGAGATGTCACAGAAAGTAATCGAAAAACTTTTTAAAGTGAAAAAGGGAGTTACAGAAATTACATTTGAAGGAGATTTGATTGAAGGCGGAGCAGTAGTCACAGCAACAGAAGATGATATTCCAGACGACATCAAAACTCTTATTGAGATTGGTGTATTCACTTTAGAAGAAGCTCTTCAGAAATGTACTGTTAATTCAGGAAGAGAAAGGAGAATGGTTATTAGAAGACCACAGATTAAAAATGTTGAGGGGAAAGATGGGACAAAAACTCCAGTCCTCCAGAAGTTTGAACAGAAGTACGACGAAGATGATTTGATTCTTGATTTTATGTATGAAGAAGAATCAGAAGATGAAAATAGTGATGTTTACGTCGAAGACGAATCTGAGGATGTTGCAGAAAATCCAAATGATATGTCATGGCTTGATGCACTTGGATAAAAGCATTAAAAAGTCTACGCAGCACAAGACTGCGTAGACAGCAAATAAAACACAAATACATTGAATAATTTGGAGGATAGAATATATGGCAAGAAAATTTGGAAAGAAAAAAGAAGTGAAAATTGATCCATTAGCTTACAACATTGGACTGGCAGGATTATCTGGTATCGGTAAAACTACTCTTATTAAAAATGTATGTGAGGAACTTGTTGGAGAAGACGGATATTTAATGTTGGATATCGGAAAAGAAAGTGGACATGATTGTATTGATGGAATTGTGAGTGAAGAATGTGCGGACTGGGAGAAGTTAGATGAAGTTCTTGATGACATTATTGACAATAGAACAACAGATTACAAAGATTTGAAAGTGATTGTTTTCGATACATTAGATGAATTATTTACAATTGGAGAGGAAGAAACGATTGCACAGTGGAATCGATCAAATCCGGACAAACGAACCAAAACAATTAACAGTGTAAATGGCGGATTTGGAAAAGGTCTTGATGCCTGTATTGAAATGGTATTAGACAGAATTTGGTCTTTAAAAGATGTTGGAATTTCATTCATTGTAATTGTACATACAAAAACAAAAGACGTGGAAGATCCAATTACAGGACAAACATATCAGGTTATTACAGCAAATATGCCACAAAGATATTTTAATGCAATCAAAACAAAATTAGATATTTTTGGTGTTGCATATATTGACAGAGATATTGTAACAGAAAAACTTGGTAGAAAAGATATTAAAGGAAAAGAAATTACAAGGAACGTTGTTTCAAAAGAGGCACGTAAAATTGCATTCAGATCAGATAATTATAATCTTGATAGTAAATGCAGATTTCCAGAAATTGTAAGCGAAATCGATCTTGATCCACATCAGTTTATCCAGGCAATTACAGATGCTATCAAAGCAGAACAAGCTAAATCAGGTAAATCATTTGAAGAATCTGAAAAAGAACAGGCTGCAAAGGAGGCAGAAGAAATGAAAGAACTGGCTAAAAAAGAGGCAGAAAAGAAAGAAGAGAAAAGGATCGAGTCTGTGATTGATCAGATTAAAGATTTTATCAAAGACAATAAGGGGAATATGGAAGCAATTAAACCATTGCTTGAATTTTCAAAAGAAAATGGATATGCGAACCCAACTTTAATTGACGATTTATCAATTGCGGAACAGGCATTGAAAATTATTGCTTAATAGGATGGTGATGTAATGAGAGTAAAGCCTGAATCAGTGAAGATGACAGATGTTGAAAAGCAAGAATGGGATGAACTATACAGATATGTAAAAAAAGAAATTCTATTTTATGACGACAATCAGAGTTTGTCCAGTTTTATTTGTACTAAACTGAAAGGTATTAGAACCGGTAAATTTATCGAAAATAAAAAAATCAAAAGTCAGGCTGAGTATCCATACAAAATCATTTTATATACATTTCAGATATGCAGACCAAAAATATTGGCTGCATTATCTGGAAAAACATTTGAGTCAGAAACACAGAAAATTAATTATATTTGTGCAATTGTAAGAAATAACATAAACGACGTTTATGAGATGGTTAAGAGAAAAGAACGTAACGAAGAAAAAGTTAAAACTATGGATACAAATATTCTGACACATAAAGCAGCTCATTACCAAACAAAAACTAAGGAACTAAAAAACGATAAATTAAAAAACTTATGGTGAGGAGCATATTAACTAATGGGGACAAAAGCAAATGTAAAAAAAATAACGCCATTTGAAAAAGAATTGATTGAAACTATTAAACAAGTAAATCAATACAAAGAAGCAGATGAAGCAAATATTGTTGCGATTTTATATAAAAATTCAGATTTAATTTATGAAACCAATTTGCATTTAGAAGAATTCGGAAATAACGTTTGGAGAGTTTACTGGACAATTGCGGATGACATTATAAAAGTAGAAAAGAAAAAAACATTAGATGAAATTACAGTTGGTTTGTATCTTGAGAAACATCCAAAGTTAAGAGAAAAATATGATGAGTATGGTGGATATGAAACTATCGAAGCGGCAGGAGGATATGTAAAATCAGAAAATCTTTACGGATATATTGATGAACTTCGAAAATGGAATAGCGTAATTAAATTGGCAAAAATGCGTTGTGCTGTTAATGATAGATTAAGTGATTATTGTGATATGACTGCTGAAGAAATTTACAATGAATGGGAAGCGCAGATCAACGATATTTTTTCTAATATTGATTATGATGTAAAAAGTTATGACATATGTGACGGGATATATGAACTGATTGAAAAATTGGATTGTGGATATGCGGTTGGTCTTCCATATAACAATATGGAGATCATTACAAAAGAAACCGGTGGACAATATCTTGGTAGTATTACTTTGGTTGGAGGGTTGAGTAATGTTGGTAAATCAACATTTGCTCGAAATGCAGTTATTCCAACTGCAATAAAAGAGAAAGAAAGAATCGTAATCATTGTCAACGAGGATGGTTTAGAAAAATGGCAAAGAGAGCTTCTAGTATTCGCAGCAAATAATATTATCAAAGATGATTTACAAAAGCATGTCGTAAGAGATGGTCATTTTGAGAAGGAAACAAAGGAAATCTTGTATAAAGCAGCAGATTGGCTAAAAGAACAAACGGACAATCATATCATAACAATTCTTCCGTTTCAGCAATACAAAACAGAAAATGCTATAAAAACCATAAAGAAATACTCAAGTATGGGAGTTAAGTATTTTTTATTGGATACATTTAAATTAGATGCAGGAAATGTAAGTGATAAAGCATGGCTTGAAATGCAGCAAAATATGGTAAAAATCAATGACGTTATTAAACCAGAGGCAAAAAATCTACATATTCTTATTACATTTCAGTTAGCAAAGGGAAGTGTAAAACAAAGATATTACACGCAAGATAATATTGGAATGTCTAAGAATATTATTGATGTTGCTTCAACATGTATTATGATTCGTGATTTATACGATGATGAATATACAGGAGAAAAAAGGGAGTTAAAAGTATATAAGTTAGAGGGTAAAAATGGAAAGACGAAAATTCCAGTAAAGTTAGATAAAGATAAACATTATCAGATTCTATTTATCATCAAAAACCGTGAAGGTTCTGCAAATAGGTATCAGGTGGTGATTGAACATGATATGTCAAGAAATATTATTAAAGAAGTTGGGATTACAAATGTTCCAGTAGACTTTTAAGAAAGGCGGTAAACAGTGTTGTGACGATTGGCGAACTAAAAACTTATATATATAAAGAAAATAAGATTGAATATGTACTTCAAGAAATTGGATGTCATCACATTGTTTACCATCAAAACAAAGAATATTACTCATGTGGGAATGTAGATGGCGATAATAAATCATGTGTAATTGTACGGAATAATGAATATTTAAATGTTGTGAATTATACAAGAGAAAATTTTTTTGATGACAGATCAGACATTATTACACTCGTTCAGTATAACTTGTCAGCAAAACATAAAGATTCTACTACGTGGGAAGCTGTGAAAATCCTACATAAGATTTTAGGACTAAGATTATCATTTAAAAAAGAAGAGAAGAAGAAAGAAAAAATTGATCCACTTCAAATATTCAAAAGAGTTAAAACGAGACGAAAAAAAATAAATGTTTTAGATTTTGAAGTGCATGACGAAAAAGAACTAGACGCTTTTGTTCCTTATGTACACATTGATTGGTACAAGGAAGGTGTCATGCCATGGACAGTAAAAAAATTTAAACTTGGATATAGTTATAAGTATAAAAGAAATGTTATTCCACTAAGATACTGGCTTACAGGAGAATTAATGGGATACAACATGAGAACAACGGTTGAAAACTATGATCTATTTGATATCAAAAAATATTACATTACACCAGGATATCCAAAACAGATTAATTTGTATGGTCTATATGAGAATAGAGAGTCGATTGAAAAATCAGATTATGTTGTGGTTGTAGAAAGTGAAAAATCTGTATTAAAGAGAGACAGTCTTTGTGATTCTACATGTGTTGCTGTTTCTGGACATGAAATATCAGATGAACAGGCAAGGATACTAATAGGTCTAAATAAAGAAGTTATTATCTGCTTTGATAAAGATATTGATATTAACCATGTAAGACATTGCTGTGAGAAATTTTATCATATTAGGAAAGTTAGCTATATGTATGACAAATGGGGAATCATAGGTGACAAAGACTCACCAGTAGATGCACGAAACCAGATATATGAATTCATGATGAAATATAGAGTAACGTATGACGAACGTGAACATAAAGAATATTTAAAAGCATTACGAAAGTAGGTGTTTATTATAGGACGAAAAACTAAAGAAGAATTAAATGAAATTATGTCTTATTACAAGACTGATCGATTATGGAGTTGGTCTAAATTCAATACATATCACACATCTCCATATGAATACTTTCTTAAATATATAAAACATGTACCCGAAGATAGGGACGACTGTATCTATGTAGTTACCGGAGGAATGGCACATGAGATTATGGAAGATTTGTATTTAGGACATATTAAATATGAAGAGATGGATGAAAAATTCGAAGATTCTTGGCTGACAGCAGAAGTGGCTGATTTAAAATTTGACAGAAACGACGAAAAGAAAAATGAGAGTGTTAAACAAAAATATTATGAATGTCTAAAACATTTCTTTAACCACCATAAGATGTTTGAACAGCATATGGAAATAGAAAGATTTGTAACAGCTAAAATTGGAGAAAATGTATTTCAAGGATATATTGATGCTGTTTATAAGGATAAAGATGGCAATTTTCATATATTAGATTGGAAAACAAGTTCTATTTATAAAGGTAAAAAAGCAGAAAATGAATGCGGGCAGTTGATTGTGTATGCAATTGCATTGAAGCAAATGGGAATTCCGATGGATAAAATTCGTATCTCATGGGATTTTCTAAAATATGTTTCAATTGATTGTCAGCAAGCAAATGGGAAATGGACAACGAGAGAAATTGAAAGAAATCAGATTGGCATGAAATTGCAAACAAGCGTGAAGATGTGGCTAAAAAAATGTGGATACGAGGAAAATCAGTTGGAGTATCTTGATCTTCTTATGCAGACAAATGATATTAAATGTCTTCCAAAAGATGTACAAGAAAAGTATAGAATGAATGATTGTATTGTGACAGTTTCAATCACAGAGGAACTTTTGAATAAATGGACAACAGATATTATCGAAACAATTTCTGAAATTGAAGAGAAGGAGGATAAATATAAGAAACTGAAAGATAGCAATTTATTAAAAGCAGAAAAAGAGTTTTGGGATTCAGATGACCAAGTAGAAAAGCAAAGCTATTACTTTTCTACATTGTGTGCTTACTCTCCGAATGTACATCTACCATATAAAAAATATTTGGACAAGCTAAATGCTAAGAAAGAGCAGCAGGATAATATTTTTGCAGGTGTTGGAGCGGACATTACATCTAATACACAGGGCGAAATACTGGGCGAGGACGATATGTCTTGGTTAAATGATTTATAGAACTGAGGTGAGTAAGTGGAGAAGAATTATGTAGTTTATCATTTACATAGTGATTTATCGAATGGAGTCACAAATATCGATAGTGTTACAAAATACAACGAATATATTGACTATGCAAAATCTCTTGGTATGAAAGCGATGGCGTTCTCAGAACATGGAAGTGTTCTTGAATGGGTTCACAAGAAAAACGCGATTGAAAAGGCTGGTATGAAATATATTCATGCAGAAGAATTCTATGTAACAAAAGAATTGTATCAATATCCTGATGATACCGAATTATGTGAATCATTATTGGGTACTGATCCAGAAGAAGCGCAGAATAAAATATATGAGTTTTTAGAAGAAAATAAATTCCAAGTTCGTGATAATTATCATTGTGTGCTAATTGCTAAAAATTATGAAGGTGTAAAGGAACTGAATACTTTATCTTCAAAGGCTTTTGTAAGAGATGGTCATTTTTATTATCAACCTAGAATTTCGTTTGAAGAGCTAATAAATACTTCTGAAAATATTTTAATCACAACAGCTTGCATTGGAGGGATTTTAGCAAGTGGAGCACCTGATATTCAAGAAGATTTTCTGAACTTTCTTATCAAAAATAAAGATAGATGCTATTTAGAAATTCAACATCATTGTGATGATATGCAGATAAAGTATAATCAATATCTTGTGAAAATCTCTGAACAGTATGGTATTCCGCTTATTGCAGGAACAGACACACATTCCTTAAATGATGAGCATATGCGTGGACGAGCTATTATGCAGAAAAGCAAAGATGTTAAATTTGATAGTGAATCTGCATGGGATATGACCTTTAAAAGTTACGATGAATTAGTATCTGCATATGAAAAACAATTTGCTATTGCAAAAGATGTTTATATAAAAGCAATAGAAGAAACAAATAAAATGGCTGACAGAATTGAAGAATTCAAGCTTGATTATTCATATAAATATCCAAAGTTGTATGACGATTCTTTGTTAGAAATAAAAAAGAAAATATCATCAGGGATTAAATGGAGAGGTATTGACAAAAAGAAGAATTATAAAGAATACCAAGACAGAATTGTATATGAATTGAAAACATATATCCATAACAATGCATTAGACTTTATGCTTTTAGAGGAAGATTATAAAACGGAATTAAGAAAAAATGGAGTTAAATATGGATATTCAAGAGGTTCTGTTTCTGGAAGCTTAATTGCATATTTATTAGGAATTACAGAAGTTGATCCAATAAGATTTAATCTGAACTTCGAGCGATTCATGAATGAGGAGAGAGTTAGTCTTGCCGATATCGATTCAGATTGGTTTAAAGAAGATAGATGGAAAGTAAGAGAATATCTATTCAATAGAGAAAAATTACATTGTTGTAACATCATTACATTTAATACTGTCAAGATGAAAGGTGCAATCAAAGATGTTGGACGTGCGTTAGGGATGACTCCACAAGAAACACAGGCATTGTCAAATCTTGTTCAGGAAGATGAGAATAAACATGAATTTGTAGAAGAAAAATATCGCTTGCAATACTCAGAGCTGTTTGAGTATGTGGATATCGTAGTTGGCACGATCACAAGTTTAGGTAGACATGCGGCTGGGTTAGTTGTAGCCCCTTATCCAGTAGATGATGTATTTGGGACGTTATATATTTCGTCAGACGAAAAACCTATTTCGCAAATTAATATGAAAGAAATCGACTCGTTAAATTTCGTAAAACTTGATGTATTGGGATTAGATTGTGTTGGGCTTATCTACAAGACATGTGATGCGGTAGGAATTCCGTTTTTGACACCTGATAATCTGGATTTTGAGGATAAAGGAGTATGGGAAGATATTGCAAAAGATACAACTTTAATATTTCAGTTTGAATCTGATTTTGCTGGATCGTATCTTAGAGATATTCTACGACCACAGGTTATTGAAAAAATTAAAGAGAAAAATCCTGATTTATCATACATCGATCTGATGAGTATGGCTAATGGAGCAATTCGACCGGCTGGTGAATCATACAGAACAAAATTGGCAGCAGGTATTTATCGAGACAATGGGAATGATGAGTTAAACAAATTCTTGGCACCTACACTCGGATTTTTGGTGTACCAAGAACAGATTATTGAATTCTTACATAGATTTTGTGGATTTACAATGGGAGAAGCTGATATTGTACGTCGTCACTTTAGTAAGAAAACTGGAACTGAAACAGATATTCCGATTATAAAAGACGGCGGATATATGACCAATATAGATGGTAAAAAATCTGAACACTATATTAAAGGTTTTATAAAGACAATGAAAGATGATTATGATGTAGAACAAGAAGATGCAGAACAGATTATTGAATCATTTTTACAAGTTATTATTGACGCATCTAATTATTTGTTTTCAAAGAATCATGCCGACCCATATTCATTTTTAGGATTTGCATGTGGATATTTACGACATTATTACCCGTTAGAGACTCTCACAACGGCTTTAAATATATATGCATCTGACGATGAAAAATCTCTAAAAATCAAAGAATATGTTATATCAAAAGGTTATGAAATTCTTCCAATTCAGTTCAGAAAATCAAAAGCTGAATATCAGTTTGACAAAAATAGCAATTCGATATATCAAGGAATATCTTCCATTAAATTCTGTAATGAAAAAATTGCAGATGAATTGTACGAATTAGGGAATAATGAATATAGCAATTTCTTTGAGTTGTTATTTGATATCGATGAAAAAACTTCTGTCAATTCAAAACAGCTTATGATTTTAACAGGTTTAAATTTCTTTAAGGAGTTTGGTGAAAATAAATATCTTTTGAAATTAATACAATATTTTGATAAATTTGCTCGTAAAAAACAAATTAACAAAAAGAAGCTCGAAGAACTTGGAGTAACAGAATTTTTGATGAAAAAATATTCAGGGAAAGAAACCGCTACGTTGTTTAAGGAATTAGATAATATTGGATTGCTATGTGAATTAAGTAGACAAGTAGAGAATAAAGCAATGGGGATTATAGAGTCTATGAAATTTGAAAAAGAATATCTTGGTTCAATTTTATATACTAATTCACATGTTTCTCCACTTTATTATATGGTTACAGATTTCAAAACCTACAAAGATACGACAAAACCATATATTACAGCGAGACAAATTAGAACTGGCAAAGAAATTAAAACCCGAATTAAGCAAGGAAGAATTTTCAAGGAAGACCCATTTGGTCAGTGGTCTGTTCTTAAAATAAATGACTTCGCTCAAGAGTTTAAGAAACGACCAAATGCAGAAGGTAAGTGGGAAGTGACAGACGAATTAGAAGATATCCTTACAGAGTATGAGGTGATTAGGTGATGAAAAATTATGGATAAAAAAGAAGTTAAATTTAAATGTTCTGTGGTTAGAAAGACATATGACGGTGGAGATTTTAAAATCTACGCCGTTGATGTTGACAAAAATAAATATCCGGATATAAAGCTCACAAAATATGGCAATGTTACTTTAACAGGTGAGATTCACGAACTTGGTATTGGATCAAATTATGAAGTTGCTGCAGTTGAACAGTTATCTAAATATGGATACGGTTACAAGGTAACAAATATTAAGAGAGATAGACCAACGAGCGCAGAAGAAACATATATCTTTTTAAGAGAAATTCTCACAGAAAATCAAGCCGATGTTCTATGCGAGGTTTATCCAGACATTGTAGATAGGGTAATCAATAATAGGTTAGAGGATATTGATTTAAACAAAACGCCAGGTATCAAAGAGTATACGTTTGAAGTAATCAAAAATAAGATTGTTGAGAATTTTTGTCTTGCAGAAATTGTTACGGAATTTCAAGGAATGCTAACTCTATCTATGGTAAAAAAACTGCATGAAAAATACTCGTCTGTACAAATGATAAAACAAAAAATGAGAGAAGATCCGTATAAGTGTTTATGTGGATTAGCAAGAGTTGGTTTTAAAACAGCGGATTCTATTCTGCTAGAGCTAGAAAGAGAATCTATAAACAACATTAAAAATGGTAAAACCCCGATTATAGAATTTTCTTGTGATTTAAAAACTAGCAAGCAAAGATGTTTGTCATGTGTGTTGTATTTATTGGAAGAGAATGAAAATGATGGACATACAGTAATGAATATTGTTGATTTAAGAAATCAATGTATGAAATTAACTCCAGCTTGTTCTGACTTGTTTGTTGATTGCATCAAACATGAAAGCATTATTTACGATAAAGATACAATGTGTGTATCATTGAAATCTACATACGAAACAGAGAGCGCTATTGCAGAAACGATAATTGATGGATTAAAGAACAATATTTCATGGGATTACGATATCGAGAAATATAGAATCATTGATAATGATTGTGAATTATCAGATGAACAAATAAAGATTCTTGAATACATATGTAAATATAATATTTGTATTCTAAACGGATCCGGTGGTACAGGAAAAACATTTTCTACACAAGCAATTATACATATGTTAAAAGACAATAATAAATCATATGAACTGTTTTCCCCTACTGGAAAAGCTGCGAAAGTCTTGTCAGAAAATACAAATGAACATGCAAGTACAATTCATAGAGGTCTTGGGTATATGCCGCCTAACAATTGGGGATACAACGAAGAGGCGAAAATGACTTGTGATGTTCTGATTATAGACGAGTTTTCTATGGTTGATTTAAATCTGTTTAAGCATGTTGTAGATGCGGTTGACTTTAAACATACAAAATTACTTATGATTGGAGACAACGCACAGTTACCATCTGTTTCATGTGGAAATTTGTTACATGATTTTATGCAGTCAAAATTGATTCCAACGGTCACGCTTACTAAAGTGTTTAGATATGGAGAAGGTGGTTTGATGAAAATTGCAACAGATGTAAGACAATGTAAGACATATCTTGAAGATGTAAAACAGCAGTGTACATATTTTGGAGAAAACAAAGACTATGCTTTTATTAATGTTGGCTCAAGCGTACTTGTAAAAAATGTAATAGCTTTATATAAGAAACTATTGTCTACAAATTACACAGTGGATGATATTCAAGTGTTGACTTCTTATAAAAAAGGCGATTTTGGTCAGGTAGAAATTAATAATCAGCTACAGAAAATAGCGAATAAAAATTATGGAAGCCAAGCTTATATGAAAATAGGTGATGTAGTCTACTATAAAGATGACATAATTATTCAAAATGTAAATAATTATCACGCAATGATTTATTACGAAGATGATTTTGTTTCAGAAGATGCTCCGAAAGAAACTTTTATTGCAAATGGTGAAACCGGAAAAATTAGAGAGATAACTCAAAACAAGGTTGTTATTGAATTTGACGATGTTCTGGTTGAGTACGATAGAAGTGCAATGCAAATGTGTGGATTGGGATACTGTATTACTATTCATAAATCTCAAGGAAGTAGTATAAAAGTAGTTATTTTGATTACTCCATCAGCACATACATATATGTTAAATTCAAATTTGATTTATGTAGGACTCACACGAATGAAAGAACGATGTTTTCATTTTGGAGATGCAACAACTGTGAACAGAGCCATTAAGAAAAAAGCTAATTTAGCGAGAAATACATCTATGCAGAAATTATTAAAAAGGAGAGTAAAAGGAGATTGAAGTTATGAGAACTGATATTGTATCATGCAAAGACTATGTAGAAATTAAAAAGAAGGAACTAAAAGAAGAGATCAAACATCTTGATAAAAAACCTGTGCTTGCCGTAATACAGATTGACAATGATCAGGCATCAAACTCTTACATCAAAGGGAAACAAAAAGATTGTGATGAGATTGGAATAGAAATGCGTCATGTAAATATTTATTCAAATGTAGCAGGACAGAAAGAAGTTGAATGCATTATTAAAGATATTGCAAATTCTGATGCGGATGGAATTATTATTCAACTTCCAATTCCTGATAAATATGATTTAGATCGATTACAACACTTGATTCCTCCAGAAAAGGATGTAGATGGATTTAGAAAAGGCAGTTGTTTCAAATCATGTACGCCAAAAGGAATTATCGATTGGATGGAATATAACAACTTCGAGTTTAAAGGCAAGGATTGCTGTGTATTAGGCAGAAGTAAAATTGTTGGGCTTCCATTGACCAATATGCTAATTGAAAAAGGGGCAACAGTTACATGCTGTAATAGTACGACTCCGAGTACATGGTACTACACTAGAAATGCAGATTATGCTTTTTCTGCAGTTGGAGTTCCAAACTATTTTGATTTTTCAGACTTCCAAGATTTTTGTGAACTTGTTGTAGATATTGGAATTAATCGAGATGAGAATGGAAAATTATGTGGTGATGTAAACAATGCTGGGTTTGAGAGTAGTTTAAATGATACATATGTTACGCCGGTACCCGGCGGGGTAGGATTACTCACAAGATTGGCATTAATGCAAAATACATTAAACGCATATAAAATTCAGAAAACGAAGGGGTGATTGAATGTTTAAATTTTTTAAATGTAATCACGAATATAAAGAAGTCGGCAAATATTACACAATCGTCATGGATTATGAGTGTAAACATATTATGGCTGTTTCCGTATCCGAGTGTTCAGTTTGTGGAGAACGAAAATCTGATGTTGTATATGAAGAAACTATTTCTTCAAATTCAGAATACGAAGTTGATGACGTGATTCAAACATTAGAAGATAGAGGGTTTTGTCCAAAATTAAACTTCATGTTGGATGATTATGAACGAAGAAAAAATGCAAAGGAGTGATTTGATGGATAAGATTAAAAGAATTCAAGAACTTGTAAAGCAGCTAAACGAATATAGAGACTCTTACTATAACGAGGCAAGACCAGTTGTTTCTGATGCAGCATATGACAAATTATTCGATGAGTTATCAGAACTTGAAAAAGAAACTGGAGTTGTATATGCAAATTCACCAACACAAACTGTTGGATATGTGGTGAAATCAGAACTTGAAAAAGTTAAACATTCTCATCCAATGTTATCGCTAGATAAAACAAAATCTGTTGATGATTTAGTAAAATTTGCCCGAGAAAAAGACTGTATTTTAAGTCTGAAAATGGATGGATTGACATGCCTTCTTACATATGAAAACGGAGAGTTGGTTCAGGCGGAAACTCGTGGAGATGGAGAAGTCGGGGAATTAATCACTCATAATGCAAAAGTCTTTGATAATATTCCTCTAACGATTGATTATAAAGGACATTTTGAGATCGAAGGAGAAGCCATTATTACATATGATGACTTTAATAAAATTAATGAGTTTTTGTCGGATGATAAGAAATATAAGAATCCAAGGAATTTAGCTTCTGGATCTGTACGTCAGTTAGACAGCAAAACTGCAGCAAAAAGACATATTAAATTTATTGCATGGAAGGTACCAACAGAAGTACCGGAAGGAATCTGTTCAAATTCATTTTTACATAGATTAATGTGTGCAAGAGACTTTGGATTTGAAATTATCTCGTTCCTTGCATATTCAAGTAGTGATAAAGAACATCTTCCAGAAATGATTGAATCGTTAAAAACAAAGGCACATAATTACGGTTATCCTATTGATGGTTTGGTGATGACGTATAACGATATTCAGTACGGTGAATCACTTGGAATGACAGGTCATCATCCTAAACATTCTATTGCATTTAAATTTTACGATGAAGAAGTCGAAACGGTATTGAAGAATATTGAATGGTCAATGGGCAAGATCGGTTCATTAACACCTGTAGCAATTTTCGATCCTGTAGAAATTGACGGGACTATGGTGGAAAGAGCCAGCCTTCACAATGTAAGTATTCTTACTAAATTAGATTTACAAATTGGAGATACAATTATTGTATATAAAGCAAATCAAATTATCCCACAAGTAAAAGAAAACTTATCTGCAAAAGACAGAGAATCAGCTTATATCCGGATTCCATCACAGTGTCCTGTCTGCGAATCATCAACACAGATTGTAAAAGAAAATGATTCAGAGGTTTTGATGTGCACTAATCCACATTGTAAAGGTAAATTGCTAGGAATGGTTTCTCATTTTGTTTCCAAGAAAGGTATGGATATTTCGGGATTGTCCGAAGAAACAATCAAGAAATTTATTGAACTTGGATGGATTACAGAAATTACAGACGTATATAATCTTGAGCAACATTATGACAGACTTTCTACAATGAGCGGATTTGGAAAGAAATCAGTAGATAAATTAAGAAAGTCGATTGAAAATAGCAAGACAGTAAGATTGGACAAATTTATTACTTCATTGAGTATTCCTGGAATCGGAACGTCACAGTCAAAGGAGCTGGCAGCAGCGTTTAGTACGTGGAATGAATTCAGAGATGCAAGCGTAGGTTTCTATAATTTTACACAGCTTGATGGTTTTGGAGATGTATTAAATAATAATATCCATTCATGGTTTACAGATATGTGTGATATTGCAGATAAACTTGCATCATTTATGACATTTGAAACGGGAGTAAATCAAAACACAGACGATTCGTTAAATAGCAAATCATTCGTTGTGACAGGAAAGGTTTTCAGATTCAAAAATCGTGACGAAGTAAAAGCAGAAATTGAAAAACGTGGTGGAAAAGTGACTGGATCAGTAACAAAATCTACATATGCTTTGATTAATAATGATATTGAATCAAATAGCAGTAAAAATAAAAAAGCAAAGGAACTTGGTGTAAAGATTATCACCGAAGATCAACTAATTGAAATGTTGAATATGTAAAACCGTATTTAAATAGGAAGGAATTAAATTTATGGAGTTAAAAATCAAATTAAATACAGTAAAAAATGCAATGTTGTTTGCAACAGTTTGTGATGGTTATGAGGAAGATATTGATTATCTTTGTGGCAGATATCAGATTGATGCTAAGTCAATTCTTGGACTTATGGGTATTGGTCTTGAAAAAGAATGTGTCGTTGTACTTCATTCAGACGACGAGTATGTAAAAAATAAATTCAAAGAAGACATGAAGCTGTGGGCTTTGGAGGACTAGCATGAATAAACCAGATTTATCAAAAATGAGAGTAGAAATTAAATGGGCGGAAGATATGTGGCAACAGGTCAAGGACGCAACAATGACCACAGTTGGAAAGGATAAAGGTGGTTATCCAAACCACGATTGGAAATTGAAACTACTTATGGCTGAACATTCCCCAATCAGACTTGGATTTGTAATTTTAAAAATCTATGACGCGCCACAATTTGTACATGGACATTTAGTGCGTCATTCAAATGGGGTTGTTCCGTTTGTATCATCACTCAGAAGTGACAGGAATAACTATAATGAAGTTCCTGATAGAAATACATTACAGAGTGCTACATATTACTTTAATTTTCAAGCTTTAATCAATGTTGCGAGAAAAAGACTATGTAATTGTGCTAGTTACGAAACACAGAAAGCATTTAAGATGATTAAAGATGAAATTGTTAAGTTTGAGCCGGAAGCAGCAAGCAGAATGGTAAGAGAATGCGTGTATAGAAATGGTCTGTGTCCAGAAATGTTCTCATGTGGGTATAACAAAAAAGCTGCTTTTGAAGATGAATTAAAAGAATACATTAAAGGATTTGAAGATCAAATCTGCGACAAAACGAATATCAGAAAAGGAAACAAATAATGTCAGATACTATTTATTATTGCAAACAAGAAGAAAATGATTGTCCTGTAAAAGATACATGTGAAAGATATGTAGATGCGGAACAGCATGAATGTAAAGTTACCTTATATAAAGCGATGTGTGTTGATGATAATGGACGAGTATTGTTTATTAATAAAACGCCATTAAATATAGAAGATACAGAGGTGAAATCATAATAATGGCAATTATAATTTTCGGTAAAACAGCAAGTGGAAAGAGTAGGATTGTTGATGAACTTGCAAAACAAGGATATAAGAAAATTGTAACGACAACAACAAGACCGGCAAGAAAAGGTGAAATTGATGGAGTTGATTACAATTTTATTTCCGAAGAGGAGTTTGAACAACTTATTAATACACGATATTTTGCGGAATGGAAGAAATACGACACCGTAGAAGGTGTTTGGTATTATGGTTCTCCTTTAGATGAAATATCAAGAGCGGACAATAAATCGATCGTAATTCTGACTCCAGATGGATATAGAGACATTAAAGATGAATTGGATGATCATATTGCTATTTATATATATGCAAACAATAAAACAATTAGAAGCAGACTATCTAAACGTGGAGACAAGAAAGAAGAGGCTGATCGTAGAATTAAACAGGATAACAAAGATTTTAAAGATGCTGAATTTCTAGCGGATAGAATTTTTTACAATAATGAAAACAAGGATATCAGTGATCTAGTAGATGAAATTTGTAAATACTTAAAAACAAGAGAGGAAGAATAAATAAATTGATCAGAACGAGTGGCATGTTGATGAGAGAGTTGGGAATGTATCCTGACGATTTCATCACAGTTAAATTAGGAGAAGAAGAATATGTAATTGATAGTATTGGACACACGAAAACACATGGAAACATCGATGACATTTCTCACTTATGTTTAAACGTGAGAGATGGAGGAAGTGGATTTATTAGGAGGTAAAGTAAGTATGGATTTTAATCAACTTGGAACAGTGATTTTTGCAATTGGGACAACAATGTGGATTCCAATCTGGTCATTGTTTGAAGGTGTTGCAAAATGTATTCGTGCATTCAAAGGTACAGATGTGACTATGGAAGGATTTAGAAGCAATAAAAGTCATGAATGGTCTGATTCTGATGGTGAAGAAGATTTGGGAGAAGACGAACCAAAAGAAGTGAATAATACAATGGAGCAGAAAACAAAAAGAACCAGACCTACAACGAAGACAACAAAAGATAGTTCTCAGAAGTAAGAAAGGATGATGTATTTGATGAAAGTAATTAAGAAGGACGGAACATTGGAAAAGTATAACGAGCAGAAGATTATTAATGCAATTAATAAATCTGCTCAGAGAGAAAATTTTACATTTTCACAAGATGAGTACGGAATGATTTGTAACAGAGTCATTAATGAGATTGATGAAGAAGATTTTGAAAATGATGAAGTTCCGGTAGGATTTATTCATAATATTGTAGAGAAAACACTTCGTGATTTGTTTCCCAAAATAGGGTATCAGTATCAGCAATATCGTAATTATAAACTTGATTTTGTACATATGATGGATACGGTATACGAAGAGAGTCAGAAAATTATGTACATCGGGGATAAGGAAAACAGTAACACTGATAGTGCTCTCGTATCTACAAAGCGAAGTCTTGTATTAAATGAATTGAATAAACAGCTATATAAGAAATTCTTCTTAACAGTAGAAGAAAGACAAGCTGTTAATGATGGGTATATCTATATTCATGATATGTCTGCAAGAAGAGATACAATGAACTGCTGTCTTTTTGATGTCGCAGAAGTAATGCGTGGTGGATTTGAAATGGGAAATGTATGGTATAACGAGCCTAAAACACTAGATACAGCATTTGATGTAATCGGAGATATTACCTTAAGCGCTGCGAGTCAACAGTATGGTGGATTTACACTTCCTCAGATTGATGAAGTATTAGTACCATATGCTAAAAAAAGTTATGAAAAATATAAACATGAATTTTATGATATTGCGAATGATTTGATTGATTATAGCTATTCAGACTACGAAAAAACCGCTCATAATTATGCTATAAAAAAAGTAAAACGTGATATGGAACAAGGTTATCAGGGACTTGAATATAAATTTAATACAGTCTCTTCCAGCCGAGGAGATTATCCATTTATCACCATTACATTTGGGTTGGGAACAGATCCATTCGCCAAGATGGCTTCAAAAACTTTTCTCAGAGTTCATAGAGAAGGACAAGGAAAAGATGGTAATAAAAAACCTGTGTTGTTTCCAAAACTTGTATTCCTTTATACAGAAGACTTACACGGAAAAGGAAAAGTAAACGAAGATTTATTCGAAGAAGGTATTAAAACTTCCGCGAAAACAATGTATCCTGATTGGTTAAGTTTAGATGGAGATACAACAGTGTCTAAAATGTATCATAAGTATGGAAAAGTTATTAGTCCGATGGGTTGTCGTGCATTTTTGTCTCCTTGGTATGAACGAGGAGGAATGGAGCCAGAAGATGAAAATGATGCACCAATCTTTGTATCAAGATTCAATATTGGTGCAGTATCATTGCATCTTCCTATGATTCTTGCAAAAGCAAGACAAGAAAACAAAAATTTTCATGAAGTTCTTGATTATTATCTTGAAATGATCAGAAAACTTCATCAGAGAACCTATGATTATTTGGGAGAGATGAAAGCGTCCACAAATCCGCTTGGGTATTGCGAAGGAGGTTTTCTAGGAGGACATTTAAATCCATCAGACAAGATCAAACCACTTTTAAAACCTATGACAGCATCCTTTGGAATTACAGCACTAAATGAACTGCAGCAATTATATAATGGGAAATCCCTTGTAGAAGATGGTGAATTCGCATTAGAAACACTAAAATATATCGATGCAAAGGTTAAGGAATTCAAAAAAGAAGATGGTTGGTTGTATGCAATTTATGGTACACCGGCAGAAAATCTCTGCGGGCTTCAGGTAAAACAGTTCCGTAAGAAATATGGAATTATTCCAGGAGTATCAGATAGAGAATATGTAAGCAACAGTTTTCATTGTGGTGTTTGGGAAGATATTACTCCGATTCAAAAACAGGATTTAGAACATAGATTTTGGAATTATATTGAGGGTGGACGCATTCAATATTGTAAATATCCGATTGGATATAATCACGATGCAATTAAAACACTTGTAAGACGTGCAATGTCAATGGGATTTTATGAAGGAGTAAATCTTTCGCTCGCATACTGTAATAATTGTGGTCATGAAGAATTAAATATGGATATTTGTCCGAATTGCGGAAGTAGCGATTTAACAAAGATTGAAAGAATGAATGGATATCTGTCGTATTCAAGAGTTCATGGAGATACAAGATTGAATGATGCAAAGATGGCTGAAATTGCAGACAGAAAGAGTATGTAAAATTATTGTGGGTTGTCTGAAAAGATAGCCCACAAAAGAAAGGGTGGTAATTAAATTTGAAATATCATGATATAACTCATGCTGATATGTTAAATGGAACTGGACTCAGAGTTTGCCTATGGTGTTCTGGTTGTAATCATCATTGTAAAAATTGCCAGAATCCTATTACTTGGGATCCGAATGATGGAGCTAAATTTGATACAAAAGCTAAAAATGAAATATTCGATGAACTATCAAAAGATTATATTTCTGGAATTACTTTGACTGGTGGTGATCCTTTGAATGAAAATAATCTTGAATCCGTTCTAAATTTGGTTAATGAAATTCGTCTTTCATATCCAGAAAAAACAATCTGGTTATATACAGGATACACATGGGAACAGATTATGTATCCGGTTGTTACAGACGATTTTAATCCAGAACGAGATAAACTTGTAAAAATGCGACAAGATATCGTAAGGCAATGTGATGTTCTCGTAGACGGAAGATATGAAGAAGACAAACGAGATGTTACTTATCACTGGGCTGGCAGCACAAATCAAAGAGTAATTGATATAAGAAGAACATTAGAACAAGGAAGTGTGGTTCTATGGGAGAGTTAGTGAAAGTAAAAGATATTTTGTATTACGCAAGAATTATTCCTACGGTTGGCATATTTGATGTATGCCAACTAACAATTAGAACAGTAAAAGAAGATTATTTTGTTGGATGCGACAAAGTAGACAAACATGCTTATCTATTTAGTTATTCTGATTTGGGAGAGATTGTGTTTCACGATCGTAAACAAGAGTTAGATAAAGTTCTTGTTGCAGATAATAATAAAAAGAAAATAAATAATGAAGTATTTTACGAGGAGTATTGAAATGTATGTATTTATAGGATTTATGGTTGGATTTTTTATTGGGGCATTTTCTAGCTTATTCGCAATTTCTATGTGTGTCGCATCAGATGAGAGAGAGAATTTTTATACTGATACGGATGATGACAAATAATTGTAATATTTAATGAGACAAATAGGAGTAAAGATTATGAAACAGCTTAAATTACATAGGCAATGTACACATGATAAGTTAATCAATTTTGGATTTAGGAAGTGCGGCTTAAATTATAAGTTGTTTCTTCCTCTATATGAGAACAAGTCAAAGACAGTAATTGCTGCAGAATTTCTTATCTCATCTTTAGATAACTATATTGGATATGATGTTATGGATGTATGTAATGATACATTATATACAGCATTTTACGACAGAGAATATACAAACGAAGATAAGAACGATGTCTATAAAATAGTGCATACAAGACTGTCTGACATTATGGATGAAATGGTAAAAGCAAAAATTATTAGAAAGAGAGTGATTTAATTTATGAGAAAAATAGCAGTTTTTAGAAAAGTAAGTGAAGAACAATTCGTAGGTGATTGTTTAAATACATTTGGAGATGATAATATTTTAGACATACGAAAAAAATATAAAGAAATAAATCTGCCAAAACGTAGCACAAGATTTAGCGCAGGACATGACATCTGCACTCCATTTGATGTGAAACTTCGCCCAGGTGAAAAGTTAATGGTACCAACTGGAATTAGATGTGAAATGAGCGAAGAATATGTTATGTTGATTTTTCCACGCAGTAGTCTTGGAATTAAAAAAGGAATGACCATTTCAAATACAGTTCCTGTTGTGGACGCAGATTATTTCTTTGCGGATAATGAGGGACATATTTTTATTAGTATTAAAAATAATGGAAATGATGTTTTGGAATTGAGATCAGGAGAAAAAATTGTACAGGCTGTATTTGTTCCATTCGGTGTTGCAGATGAAGAAGAAATCACAACTGAACGTACTGGCGGGATTGGCTCAACAGGAAAGTAGGTAGATATAATGATTGAATTTGTTTTAGGGAATGTCATTCTATTTCTTCTATCTATTGCGACTGTATATGCTCTGTTTAAATCAACAGGCGACACAATCGATAAATATGACATTCCGTATTTTGTGATCGGTGTAGCAATTATTTATAGTTTGTCAGCACAATTTTATAATGTGTTTGTTGGAACGATTTAGGGAACAACGGAGATATGGTAAAAAATATCCCTTGTAAAATTTTGTAGAATCATGATATACTGAATACAAAGGTATGATTCTATGTCAAAAGGCAAACACCATTTACTTCAAAAGGGCAAAACCGATTTTTGTCTCA